>PDVJ01000032.1_pt1 | contig 35398 bp, 41 predicted proteins | sample 1369811 | NCBI WGS metagenome assembly PDVJ01 (sample SAMN07795376, study PRJNA414565) | Alkali sediment metagenome, whole genome shotgun sequencing project. | reverse complement strand
TACTTGCGACGGTCCTTCTCTATAAATACCCTGAATGGTACGTGATTGACGGTCTTGGAATTCTGATTGCTGCGGGAGTTGCAGCGATTTTTGGCTCTTCTCTCGTATGGTATCTTGTGGTAATCCTGCTTGTACTTCTTGCGGTCTACGATGCAATCTCCGTGTATAAAACAAAACATATGATCACGCTCGCCGAAGGGGTAATCGATCTCAAAACCCCGATCCTCTTTGTCATACCAAAGCGGCGTGACTACTCGTTCATACGTGACGGGGTTGGAAAGCTGGATGATGGATCATGCCCTCCATACTCGTTGTCTCTGCGAATGTCTTTTTACAGGGATGGCGGCTTTTTGGAATTATCAACCTTCCGGCACTTGGTGCCATGATCGGTTCCCTTGCCGGACTTGCTGTCCTTTTACACTTTGTGTCTTCGGGAAAACCCCAGGCAGGACTACCTCCGTTAAATGGTGGGACGATCCTCGGATTCCTCGCCGGGTGGGCAATAATGATGTCGATGGGATAGTATCGATCATATTTCCTCAATACTTTATTGCAGACCAAAACAGAAAACGAAAAAGTTTTTAAAATTGTTTACTATCCTGTTACGCTATGGTCCGGGGCTTCCTGGGCCTCCTGGGTTTCGGTTTTGGCTCATGTCTGCCTTCCTCTTCCGGGTAAGGAAATTCGTCCATGACCCTCTCCTCAGGTTCATGGGGGAGGGGCGACCGAATGTCGGGAACCGTATCCCTCACCGTTGCCAGAGGTTCCGGTTTATGCATAAGGATCTCCGCAAGTACTGCCTCGACTCCATCTCCCGTCTGTGTGGACATGGTGAGATACCCTTCGGCTGCCGTAATATCCGACTTATTCGAAACGATGACAAGAGGCACGTCTATCAGTCCCTTCACCTCTTCGAGCAGGTTGAGCTGAACCTCCATCGGGTACCCGCAGTGCTCTGACGGGTCAAGAATGAAGAGGATGATATCAGCGACATTCATCATTGCAGAAAGAGCCTGTTTTTCGATGGCATTTCGTTCTTCTGCCGGTCGATCAAGAATACCGGGTGTATCAACAAACTGGATCCGTTCCCGTCCTATAATCCGGTGTCCGACAATGATGCCTTTTGTCGTGAACGGATAGGATGCAACCTGGGGAACTGCTGAGGAGACATGCCGGATGAATGAAGATTTACCTACATTGGGGTATCCGGCAATGACTATCGTGCACGCATCCTCAACATGGGGGAGCTTCCGCAGGACATTCCGCACTTCGTTTAAGAATCGAAGGTCCTTATCTATCTGGTGCACCATGGAGGCAAGCCGGGCAACCGTTCTTTTACGCACCAATGTCGTATCGTCGGATCTCCGTGACTGTACGGCAAGCTGATTCCCCACCATTTTTGTGTGTTTTGCCGCCCAGCCAACAGCTCCCAGCGATTGTTTTATCCTGTCCATGCCAAAGAGGATATCGGCCATCTCCCGGTAAAAACGGGGGATCTGGTCAAATTCAGGGAACCCGCGGATGATAGAGACCAGCCGGTCGTGAACTGCTGCGCCAACCGCCCGCACAAACTCTTCATTGGCGCGATCTTTATTGGTTTTTTCTTTCATTTTCTTTGCCGCACGGCGGAAGCTCCGGTCAAGGATCTCATCTGCTGTTGGTACGGTAGGTATTTTTTCGAATTCCACAAATCTCCAACCTATTTATAGTATGGGAAGTTATACGGTTTATCGTTATGGACCTGTCCCTGATCCAGAAAGATATCCTCATCACGCTTATCACGCTATACCAGGAGCACTCCCACTCTATCAAAGGCGAAGAGATTGCTGATGTGATCCAGCGGAATCCGGGGACCGTGCGAAACCAGATGCAGGCGCTCAAAACAATAGGTCTTGTTGATGGCGTACCCGGCCCTAAGGGGGGCTACATCCCCACCGCGCTTGCCTACAAGGAACTCAGCCTGAATGTCACCGAAGGTGACTATGATGTCTGTATCAGCAGGGACGGGGAAATTATTTCAGGAGCAACGGTCCAGGAAATTGATTTTACGACACTCTGCCACCCGGATATCTGTCATGCAGAGATCAAACTTTTTGGCAGTGCCAAGCTCTTTGAAATCGGAGATCAGATCACAATCGGTCCCACTCCTGTCAATAAACTCCTGGTCCGCGGAGAAGTGTTCGGGAAAGATGAATCGAAACAGATGCTCCTTCTTGCAACCACCGAGATGATCTCGCTTCCCAAACAACCGATAAAAACCTACATGAGCAGTCCGCTCAAGACATTGAGTGGGTCAGATACACTCCATGATGCTCTGGTCCTTTTCAATAAGGATCATATCCATGGTGCCCCCATCATCGACAACGGAAAACTCGCCGGGATCATCACCATGAGTGATATTGCACGGGCGGTGGAAAATAATCTGTCCTTAACCACAAAAGTTTCTGCAATCATGACTACCGATGTTGTTGAAGCTCCCTCAGATACCAAACTCTTCGAAGTGATCCGCAGGTTCAAGGAACTGGAGATCGGGCGACTGATTGTTGTCGAAAATGGCATTCCTGTGGGAATACTCACGCAGTCTGATATTATCAGGGTATTCCCCTCGTTATAATCCAATATCTTTAGATAGTATAAACTAAATTCAATGCAAGGATGTGTGTATGATGACAGAATTATCCCAGGCAGCAGTTGAACGTATCATAAAAAAAGCCGGTGCCGAACGTATAAGTGCCGATGCCACAGAAACCCTTGCGATTTTAATGGAAGATTATGGGTTATTTTTGGCAAAGGAAGCAAAAAAAATGTCGGATCATGCGGGAAGAAAGACGCTGCGGGGATCTGATATCCAGATGGCAGCTGAAATTTTCAAATAACGCAAATGGGTTATTTATACAAAAAACACTCTTTTTCCGCGCCATTTTAGAACACTTTAAATATTTATACGCGTCATAATTTTTTTATGTCTCGCGTATTTGCCCGCAGCCTTTCAAGAAAAAAGATCATGAGCAATGATGGGAAGCTCATTGGAACGCTAAAAAATATCAGGGTTGATTTTGATTCCGGCCAGGTTCAGGCAATGATTGTCCACCCTGACCAGACATTTGTAACTGATGGATATACCATGGAAGACGATAAACTCCTGGTAATACCGTTTGAAGCGGTCAAGGACATCAAGGACTATATTGTTGTTGACCGCTTCCTTGCCAAAAAATAAGAAGAATATTGAGTAATTATTTCAACAAATCCATTTCCATATTCTTTTTCTGCAACAAATGCAGCAACTGCCTTGGTATCTGGATGGGCATTTGCCACAGTGACCCCGATACCTGCCGTCCTGAGCATCTGGATGTCATTCAGGGAATCCCCGATTGCAAGAAAATCTGAGGGTGACAAGTCCATCTCCTGCGCGAGTGCTTCCAGTGCAGTTCCCTTGTCAATGCCGGGTGACTGCAGGTGAATCGCATAGCCGGTATCGATCACCTTAACCGTGGAGGTTATAAGGATTTTTTTCACCTCATCAGGAGGAACGGTCCGGGCAAATGCAAGATCAGAAAAGCGGTATGCAGGGCTGAAAAGTTCCAGTTCTTTCCCCCGTTCCCGGTAATAAGCCTGAACGATTTCCAGTGCCTCCCTGCAGGGAGTCTGGTCTCCTTTGATGCGGAGCGGGCCGGTAAATCCCACCCGGAATACCCCGCCGTTCTCTGCAATGAAGGTCCCGTCCGTTCCTATCATCTTGCAGAGAGCATCCATAAAACAGGAAGTGTTCCCGCTTGCAAGAACTACTTCTACCCCCCCGTCAACAAGCGATCGTATGGCGTCGATTGCACCGGTGTTTATCCGGCGGGACGAATCAGTGATCGTCCCGTCAATATCAGTAAGGAGCGCCTTCAGCACGATTTGAGACCTGCCTCTTCTACCATAAACGGGGCTTCCCCCTCGGGGAGGTTTGGACTGTCGACAAGGCGTGCAATACGTTTACCGCCTTTGCTCTTGCGCAGGTAGAGCCGGAAGGTTGCAGTATGTCCGACAATGTTACCTCCAATCGGCTTTGTCGGGTCACCGAAGAAGACTGCCGGGTTGGACATTACCTGGTTTGTTACCAGTGCAACAGCATTGTGCTCATCAATGAGCTTGAAGAGTTCGTGCATGTGCCGGTTCAGCTTCTGCTGGCGTGTCGCAAGGGTACCTCTCCCTGCGTATTCAGCCCTGAAGTGTGCGGTGAGGGAATCAATGATGAAGAGTTTGACCGGACGCCCGCTGTCTTTCAGTTCCGCTGCAAGATCACGAGAATTATCCACAAGCAGCATCTGGTGATCTGAGGTATGTGCCCGTGCAATGTGAATATTGTTTAAAAAATCCTGCGGATCCGCATTATCAATCCCCAGTCCGTGCACCATCTGCTCGATACGCTCGGGACGGAAGGTGTTTTCGGTATCGATGTAGATGGCACTTCCGTTAAGCCCCCCCTGATCTTCAGGAAGCTGAACATTAACTGCCATCTGGTGGACAATCTGACTCTTACCGGAGCCGAACTCACCATACATCTCGGTGATGGCCTGGGTCTCCAGACCCCCACCCATCAGGGCATCGAGTTCGGGAACACGGAACGATAGTTTCCTGATGTCCTTTCTCTGTTCGAAGATGTCTTTTCCGGTCTTGAACCCGCCGATATCTGCGGCTTCGCGTGCAGCTTTGACAATCTTTTTTGCTACCGATTCGGAGATTTCCGAGATCTCGGAAAGCTCTGCCGGTGATGCAGTTGCAATACTCTCTACCGAGAGGTATCCCGCTTCACGGAGTTTATCTGCGGTGCTTGGGCCTACGCCCGGTAAATCTTCAATCTCTAATGGTCCTTCAGCCATTTCTTGCACATCTCCTATGGCACATCAAGATGTTAAACATGGGCATATATGCTCTCGGACTGCGCGGGGCGAAAGTGAGGTTTATTTGTCGAGTTCTTCGATAAATCCGCGGAGCTGCACCAGCAGGATCTCCGGTTTGAGATCAACCGGTTGGGTATATTCAGCGGTGATCCGATTGCCTGAAAGAATACCGGTTACCTGCACCTCAATCCCATGCGGGAGATTTCCTTCAATAATATAGCGTTCGGTACCATTATCGATAAAGGTGCATCCCTGCCCGGTAATGATGGTTCCTTCAAATATGATCGGGTGTGTCTCTTCCTCTGGCACCTGGAATGAACTCCCCCGTCCGACACCCAGCTCAATGCCCCCGTAACGACCGGGTTTGGCAGTGGCATGGTAGACGTTAACCTGATCCCCGGGAAGCACCGGAACTAACGCCTTCTCGCCCCAGAGAACCACTTTCAGGTCATCTTTGCCATCGCTCACAACAATATTTCTTACCCAGGACACTGAACCGTTGCGGGTTGTAAACGATCGCGGTTCTTTTACCTCTTTTACGCTACCCGTAATTGAATAGATCCCCTCTTCGCTCACGGAACAAAGGGGCGTGAACGGCACGGTGATCAACTGATCAGTGACCCCCACTGAGCTCTTCTCATCAAGGCTGTATGCTCTTCCTGTACTGCGCCCGTCAGGTTTTGCACCGGTGATATGAACGGAAGTGCCCGGGAGGATATTTGCAAACAGGTCCGGAACCCATGCTATAAGCCGGGCAGTTCCCAGAGAATCCCCCATAACAGCTTCTGTCATCTCACCGCTCGTGCCGTCCCTGCGGTTGAAGGTACGCGGTTCTTCGTATGAAATAAGGATCGCATCAAGCTCCACCGGCTCGGATGAAAGGCTCCCGATGGCAGCCCCGTTCGCGGGCAGTGCACAGATGATCTCGCATCCTGCCTTGCGCAGGGCCAGTGCGTAAATCTCTGTCGTGCTCTTTCCCGGGTGGCGCCCGATGATCTCCAGCACATCTCCAACAACAATATCGCCAGCAGCCCCTGCTTTCTCATCCCACAGGACTACTCGTGTTGTTCCGGTCTCGTCACCAGTAAGAAGGGTAGCTACCCAGCCTTTCTCTCCGTCCTTCCGGTCAAATTCCTTTGGTTCAGTCTTGTCGATAACCTTCCCGAAAAATGAAAAGAGGCTGGATTTTCCTCCTAAACCCCGGATCTTCACATGCTGGCGGCCCAGTTCACCGACTACGAGCATGGCCGCTGTCGGCTCATCAACAAGATCCCCGCACTCTTCGATCTTGGTCTCTACACGCCGTTCGAACTCCTCTTTTGAAATAAGGTCATCGACCAGAGCGTAGTGGAACAGCACAGGTTTATTTCGCCCCCTTACCGTTGCCAGGGCGGGCACTGCATGGTGGCAGTGATATCCCCGATAGTTTCGCCCCTGCGCATCAGTGATACCTGTGTTCCCTGTATCAGCACCTCAGGGCAACGGGGACGACAATTATACTGCGAGGACATTGCAAACCCGTATGCACCGGTATCCAGTACTGCAATGATGTCCCCGGCAGCAATCTGCGGGAGTTTCCGGTCCGGTGCAAGAATGTCACCGGTCTCGCAGATGGGGCCGGTGACGGTATATTCTGTGGTCAGCGGGGCATCCGCTTTATTTGCAACGATGACTTCGTGGTAGGCATCATACATTGCAGGACGAATGAGGAGGTTGAACCCGGCATCCACATTGGCAAATTTCTTGTGTGCGGATTTAGTCGAGTTGACGCCCGTTAAGAGAACCGTCGAGTCAGCCACGAGCGAGCGCCCGGGCTCAACCCAGAGTTCCGGGGTAATTCCGCATGCTTCGACACCGGCTTTGAATATCGGGACCACTTTTGCCGCATACTCCTCTGGAGCAGGAGCCGGGTCCGTGTCATGGTGGTAAGGAATCCCAAGCCCCCCACCCAGATCGATGAATTCAAGCCTGACTCCCATATCGGTAAGTTCCCTGGCAATCCTGACCATAACTTCCGCAGCCCTGACAAATGGCTCCACATCAAGGATCTGTGAACCGATATGGCAGTGAATACCAACCGGCTGGATATTTTTACATGACAGGGCTTCCCGGTATGCTGCAGGGATCTCTTTATGGGGAATGCCAAACTTGCTGGTTGCCAGCCCGGTTGCGATCTTCGGGTGTGTCGGTACTTCGAGTGCCGGATTCACGCGGAATGCAATCTTTGCAGTTTGTCCTGCTGCTTTTGCCACGGTATCGAGCTGGTGGAGTTCATCAAGTGAATCGACCGACACTTTCACACCCTTTTCGACTGCAAGTTTCAGGTCGTTTTGTGTTTTTGAACTGCCATTGAAAAGGAGATTTTCTGCCTGCATTCCGGCATCGATAGCGAGATGAAGTTCTCCTGAGGAAAAAACATCAGCACCTGCACCCAGCCGGGCAAGAGCCCGCATCACGGCAAGGTTGCCATTTGCTTTTGCCGCAAAAAGGATCCTGACTTTCGGGTACCGGCTGGTCAGGGCTTTTTTGTAACTCCTGAACTGCTCGCAGACCCGGTCCTCGCTGGTAACGTACAGGGGGGTCCCGTACTGCCGGGCGAGTGCAACGCAGTCAATACCGTTGATATGCAGGTGACCATTTTTTATGTGAAGGTGGGGAGGAAGTTTCACAGGTCAAGCCCCCGCATGCGTTCGATTGCCTCTTGTATCCGGGCAACGGGTCGGGTAAGGGCGAACCTCACATACCCTTCTCCGCTTGAGCCAAAGCCTATTCCCGGTGTTGCCACAATACCTGCTTTGTTCAACAGTTTTGCGGAAAATGCCATACAGTCCTGTACCGGCAGCCAGACATAGAAGGTTGCCCGGGGAGCAGCTACATCAAAACCAAGATCCCGCAGCCCGGCAATGAGCACGTCCCGCCGCTCCTGGTAGATAACGCAGGCTTCTTCCACACAATTCTGCGGTCCGCGGAGTGCAGTGATTGCAGCCTGCTGTACTGCATTGAAGACTCCCGAATCCACATTGGTCTTGACCCGCCCGAGGCCGGCAAGAATATCTGCATTGCCGACTGCCATACCAATCCGCCAGCCGGTCATATTGTAGGTCTTTGAAAGTGAGTGCATCTCAATACCTGTTTCCCTGGCTCCTTTTGTCTCCAGGAATGACGGGGCACGATACCCGTCATACGCGATCTCGGAGTACGCATTGTCCGAAACGACAACAATATTGTGCTCATGGGCAAAGTCTACCACCTCGCGGTAGAAGCCCTCCGGAGCGACCGCCGCCGTTGGATTATTCGGATAGTTGATGAACATGAGCTTTGCTGATTTAATCCCCTTTTTCGGGATATCATCCAGCACCGGGATAAATGCATTCTCCCTCGTGAGTGGCATCTCATGCACAATCCCCTCGGCAAAGAGTGTTCCTGTGCGGTATACCGGATAGCCCGGGCTCGGAACGAGTACATAGTCCCCCGGATTTACAAAAGCTTCCGCGATATGGGCGATTCCATCCTTTGAACCCATGAGAGCGACTACCTCTTTTCCCGGATCAAGCGGGACACCGAACCGGTTTTTGTACCAGTCTGCCACTGCCCCACGGTATGCCGGCATACCGGCGTAAGATGGATAGTGGTGGTTTTCCGGGTTCTTTGCCGCTTCACAGAGAGATGCTACAATATGGGACGGAGTAGGAAGGTCAGGGTCCCCGACCCCGAGATCGATGATGTCAACACCTTTTCTTTGTTGTTCCGCTTTCATCTCGTCAATCCGGGCAAAAAGATACGGAGGGAGATTGCTCATGCGTGCTGCGTACATAGGTAGTACCTGTAGGTGTCCGGATTTATTGTAATTACCGTTCCCGCATATTCCCGGCCTTCCCCTCATCAGGCAGAATGGTTATGCTTATGTATCCGAAATAAAAAAATGAGCCCTATGGAGAAAAAGAAGGAGACTATCAAAGTACACCGGTTCTTCAGTCGGTATGATTATCCAAACCAGCTGTCGGGAGCACGTTCATGAGCATGCAGAAGGATATGATCGTGATTTTCTCTACTGCTCCGTCTGACAAATCAGAATTACTCGCACGGATGCTTGTCGGGAAACGTCTTGTCGCATGTGTCAATATCGTTCCCGTCCGTTCATGCTATCGCTGGAAAGGTGAGTTCTGTGATGAACAGGAACACCTGCTTATTGCAAAGACAACCAGGGAAAACGCGGGAAAGGTTATTGAAGCAATAAAAGATCTCCACCCTTATCAAGTGCCGGAGATCATAGCACTTCCGGTTATTGCCGGTTACCTGCCCTACCTGGACTGGGTAACTGAGGAGACGCTGGATGAACCTTGACCAACATCTCGGCATCCAGGTCAGGAATGGTGAGATATCAGAAATTACTGATGCAATCGTAATTGAGGACCGGTTCCAGATTCTTTTTAATGACTGTCCGGTGACTGATATGATTGCCAGCCGTGACCAGCTCCGGGAGCTCGGTGCCGGCTTTGTCATAACGGAAGGACTTACCCGGTGTGTGGACAAGGTGAAAATAGATGGTGATCGCATCCTTGTCTATGCCGATCGCGGGTGTGATGTAGCGCGATCCAAAAAAGAGGTAGGATCTTCGGGAGGTACGAGCATATGCGAGCTACCGGGAAAAGTTTCATCAGATCTCCGTATAACACCGGAAGATGTTTTTTCCTGTACACGCGGGATTGAAACCGAGGTATGGCGAAAGACCGGTGCGGTTCATTGTTCGGTACTTTTTTCTGAGGGAAAATGTGTTGTAAAAAGCAGTGACGTAGGGAGGCATAACACGGTTGACAAGGTGGTCGGGCATGCCATTTTAAACGGAATTGATCTCTCCCGGTGTGTGATTGGCTGCACAGGAAGACAACCTGCCGGTATGGTGAAAAAAGATGCAAACGCAGGGATACCGGTAGTAATCTCCCGCGCTGCATCGACGGATAAAGGAATTGCAGCTGCTGATGCAGCGGGTATTACCCTTGTATGTTTCTCCCGCGGGGACCGGTTTACGATTTACACACATCCGGAGCGTATCCTTGGTGCAGGGATACCAGGATTCCGAACAATGTGATAAAGCAAAAGTTATTCCCTGTGGCTGAAAAAATGAAACTATACAAAACGGCAGGAACTGGTAGATTTGTCAGGTGAACCACCAACATCCCCGGGATCGGCACTCCTCGTGCTCGGGTGCCCGCAAGTACCTGTGCAGACGAGCATCGCCTTGTACCTGATCAACCGGCTTAAAAAATCCGGCTTTATCCCGGTCGTTGCCGGAAATAAAGCTGCAAATACGCTTCTTGTTATCGCAGACCCGGACCGGCACTATCTTGGTGAGGTCATGGATCTCGACCGTGCGGTTGCGATGATAACCGACAAGAAACGGGACTTTGACCGCTGCTTTGTTTTCATCCACAACGACGCCGGTATCAGTTATGCAGCGACTATGGGTGCGATTTCCGGAGCGAAGGTCTTCACGCTCGTGTACGGAGAACATTATGATGATCTGGTTAAACAGATTGACTTTCCCTGCACAATCATTGCAGCAAAAGCCGTGCATAATCCCCTGCCCCTGAAAAAAGCACTTGATGAGGTAACCCCATGGGCTGCGTAGAATCAATGAACTATGAAATCCTCCTGCGGGATCAATCGTTTAAGGAATGCAGGGAATATGTCCGGCAGCATTTTAAAGAGTATATCGATGTGCAACCGGGTTTCAAGGTCTTTGATATCCACCTCATCGGAATCCCCCCGATTGCAATAGGGCTCGAAAATGATTTCATCATTTTCCCGTACACAAAACCCTGTCATGGAACATTTCTTCTCCGTATGGAGGATACTGCTGAAGCAGCCCGTTTACGAACATTTAAGAAATAAATCCGATGTAAACACAGTGTCAGTAGAATCGTGAAGGATTTTTGTATGTCCGGCAAAGGAAAAGTGCTCCTGATGGATGATGAGCAGATCATCCTTGATGTGACAGGTGAAATAATCACATTTCTCAAGTATGATGTCATGTCTGCAAAGGATGGGCAGGCTGCCATCGATCTCTATAAAAAAGAGAAAGCCGCCGGATCCCCTTTTGATATTGTCATCCTGGATCTCTCCGTTCCCAATGGGCTGGGGGGTAAAGAAACGATTGAACTGCTCAGGAACGTTGATCCTGAGGTAAAAGCTGTGGTATCCAGTGGCTATACCAACGATCCCGTTGTCCAGAATTTTTCACACTACGGTTTTCGTGAAAGACTTACCAAACCCTATAATATTCAGGAAATGAGAAACCTTCTCGAGAAAATTATAAAAAAATAACAATCCGGATAGAAGTGGATGACACCCTTCTCAGGCAGCGATATCTGAATTATTTGCTACGATCTTTTCAATTGCCTCATTAACCGCCCTGCGCACATCATCATCATCATCGTCTTTTATCCGTGTCAGGGGTTCAAGAGCCCTTTTGTCACCAATTTTACCGAGTGCATCAGCAGCACCCCAGCGGATATACCAGTCAGGATTTTTCAGTGACCCGATCAGTGAATCCACTGAAATACTGCTCCCCATTTTTCCCAGCGCCCACAAAGCAGGTACCTGGACATAGGAGTCCGACTCTTTCAATGCGGCTCCAAGGCACTTTGCCGCACGTTTGTCACCAATTTTACCGAGTGCATCGGCAGCACTCCAGCGGACATACCAGTCCTGATCGTTCACCGACTGGATAAGGGGTTCCACTGCACGCGTGTCTTTAATCTCACCCAGAGCCCATGCAGATCGCGTTCTCACCCACCAGTGTTTATCTTTAAGTGCAAGGATCAGTGAGTCAACAGCGGGCTTTCCAATCATCGAGAGGCTAAGTGCGCTGTGCCACTGAACATCGCTGTCTCCTTCGCTGAGCAGGGACACGAGCTGGGGTATTGCCGGTTCCCCGATTTCTGCCAGTATACGGGTTGCATGCCAGCGGACATCATAATCCTTTTCATGCATAGCCCTGATGAGCTGGGGAATGGCCTCCCTGCCGATCTTGCCCAACGCGAGTGCAGCCAGCCAGCGAACGTCCTGGTCATGTTCCTTGAGTGCACGGATGAGCGGTTTTACTGCAGGTTCACCAAGATCTCCCAGTGCCAGTGCGGCCCGCCAGCGGACACCAAGGTTGTTATGCCGGATTGCCCTGACAAGACCGTTCATGTCCATAACCGTTGTGGAATACAGGGTGAACGATTTGTTATCCAGAATCAGATTCTCATTCTTCACGATGCTACCTCGTTGCTATCCCATAAGAGTAAGATCAATTATGATGAACACCGGGCCGCAATAGGGACCGTGTTGCCAGGATTACTCCCTTGAGCTGACCATATTTTAAAAATTTTATGACCCCTGAATATATATTAATGTGGATAGGTGATGTCATCCAGGTATCCTCCGGATCCGTGAACAAATACGGTAAATGGAATGAGTATCAACGAAACGATCCTTCCGCTTACGGGAAAAAACCTCCGCAATTACGGTATGCTAACCTATTTACGTCTTTAAAAAAAGTATGAGAACATACGGAAAATCCGCATGAAAGACATTTCAGTGCTGATCGGAGGGAAAGCGGGTGATGGTATCAACAGTGCAGGTGCATTGGTTGCCCAGTTGCTCAATCAGAGTGGTTATTGTATTTACCTGTACTTTGATTACCCTTCCCTGATACGAGGGGGGCATAATTTTGCGATTATCCGGGGTTCAGAACAGAATGTCGGGACCTGTTGGAACAGCCTGGATTTTATCCTGGCACTCAACAATGAAACAATAGAGCAGCATCGTGACAGATGTACACCTGAAACTGCCATCATATACAACGCAGATCTGGTGAAATCTGCTGGTCAGGGTATTCCGGTACAGGCAATTCTGACCAGGGAAAAAGCCCCGGCAATCATGGGAAATTCGGCAATTATCGGTGGATTTGCAAAAGCGGCTGGAATTGATTGGGATGTTGTTGAAGCGGTATTTAAAGCCCATATCCCAAAAGAAGTTGACCTTAACCTGGCAGTAGCAAAGAGGGCATATGATCAGGTTGAAAAAGGACACCTGGTGCGGAAAGGGATACGGCCGCCCCGCCCCCTTCTCACCGGCAACGAAGCGATAGGTCTGGGTATGGTAAAAGGAGGACTTGACGCCTATGTCTCGTATCCCATGACACCCTCATCAAGCCTCCTCCATTTTCTCGCAGAACACCAGGAAAGGTTTGGCATTACGGTCGTGCATCCCGAGAACGAAATTGCGGTAATCCTGATGGCACTCGGGTTTTCCTATGCCGGCAAACGATCCGCAGTGGGCACATCAGGGGGCGGGTTCTGCCTGATGACCGAAGGACTTTCCCTTGCCGGAATGGCAGAGATACCCCTTGTGCTCGTGGTGTCCCAGCGGACCGGGCCTTCAACCGGGCTCCCTACCTATACCGGTCAGTCCGAGCTCGCTTTTGTCCTCCACGCCGGACAGGGAGAATACCCCCGGTTGATTGTTGCTCCGGGGGATGCGCAGGAATCTCTGTTCTGGTCAGAAATCGCTATGAATATAGCATGGAAATTTCAGGTTCCTGCATTCATCCTTACCGATAAAACCCTTTCTGAGGGAACCTATAGTGTCGATCCTGCTGCAATTTCAGATGTCCCAAGAGAGGACTCCCCCGCATGGTCAGGGAGTATGCCCTATCTCCGATACGCAGATACACAGTCCGGTGTGTCACCCCTTGCCGTTCCGGGAATGAAAGATGCAGTGATCAAGGTGAACAGCTATGCGCATGATACGGCAGGTATCACGAGCGAAAGGGCTGATGTTGTTGTTCAGATGACAAAAAAACGTCTGCGCAAGTGGGAAGGCCTGGCAGAGGAGATGCAACACTATCCGGGTGTCATGCTGTCCGGAGTTTCTGACGCTTCCACTGCACTTCTCTGCTGGGGATCCACAAAAGGTGTGTGTAATGAAATAGCATCTCTCCTTGGACTGCGGGTGATCCAGCCGATAATCCTCTCTCCGTTCCCTGAGATTCAACTGAAAAATGCGATCCAGGGTGTCACGAAACTTATTGCAGTCGAGGAGAATGCAACAGCACAACTTGCCACGCTTGCAGGGCAGTACGGGATCGTTGCCGACGAAAGGATCCTGCAGTATGACGGGCGCCCCTTCTCTCCTGATGAACTGCTCGTAAAGATAAAGGAGGTAACGGTATGACGGGACGCCAGATCATAACCGATGCACAGAATACGTGGTGCCCGGGTTGCGGGAATTTCTCTATCCAGCACACCCTGAAAAATGTTCTCATGGAGATGGAGCAGGCAGGGAAGTCGCTTGATGATGTAGTGCTGGTATCCGGCATCGGGTGTCATGCAAAAATCGCTGATTATCTCAATATCAATAGTTTTTACGCACTGCACGGGCGGGCGATCCCGGCAGCGACCGGTATCAAACTTGGCAACCCCCGGCTGACCGTTATCTGCTGCACAGGTGACGGCGATTCCTATGCCGAAGGGCTTGATCATCTCATCTTTGCAGCCAAACGCAATATTGACATCACAGTGATCATCCATAACAACCGGGTGTATGGCCTTACCACCGGGCAATATACTCCAACCTCACCCCTTGGTTTCAAAGGAAAATCCACCCCTTCAGGTACTGCAGAATATCCTGTCAATCCCCTCGAGCTGATGCTTGCAAGCGGCGCAACCCGGGTCGCACGGGGGTATACAAAGAAGATGGATCTTTTAAAGAAGCTCGTCCTTGAGGGCATAGCGCACAAAGGGTTCTCGTTTATCGACGTTCTCCAGATTTGTGCCACCTTCTTTCCGGCTGCAGATTACTACTCCCCGCGGGTATACGAATTATCCGGACATGACCCGACAGACTTTGAATCCGCGTGCATAAAAGCCAGGGAATGGGACTATAACAGCGACACACGGATCGCTCTTGGAACGTTTTTTACCCGCTCCCTGCCAAGTTTTAATGACAAAATAGCCGTACATGAGAATGCAACAGAAGACCGAAAACGGGCTATCGATGAGCTCCTTCTGATGAGAGCATGATGAGGCACTCCCAGACACACGATAGCGATGAATGGTGAAATAACAGACAAACTCTTTCCAGTAACGTAACTCTAGGGGGTACCTCCTATGATAACAACCTGCAAGGAATGGGAATTTCCCCCGGGGTGTTTTTAACATGACCGGGCAACAATCTCCTGGAGAGCGTTCTGCAACACTGCGGTTGCTCGTAATTCCCTTTGCGATCTATGCAGCCTGGTTGCTTGAGACCTTCCTGCTTACAGGAAGTATACACACTTTTGAGCGTCCTGACCCCTCCGGAATCTTCCTGTACACAATCATTGCATGCATCATTACCGGTATTGGTGCACCGCTGCTCTATATCCGGACCACCTTTATTTCAGGTGCTGTCAACATGTTCCATATCGGATTCCGGTCAGTACGATACACCTTCCTTGCCTGTGCCCTTACCTGCGGCATCGGCTACATCACCGTCATCCTTTTCAATCCGTTCGGGACGGACCGGCTCGCGTTTTTAAACGCCTTTATTCTTCTTCTACCCGGTGCCATCGCTTCAGTGATGGTGTGCTGGGTGCTTATGGGGACTCACGTGCAGGCTTTAGTCCGCAGTGGAGGGGCAATTATTTCTATTTCTGTCGGTATCATGGTTACTGCAGTGCTGTTTGGCATGACGACATTTGCCTACTTTCCCGCCGTCATGCAGCAGGATGCGCTTATCTCATCTGTCAGTATCGGGATTATTGCGGCATTTTTTTTCTTTGCCGTTCGAGAAGTATACGCAACCACGGTTGTCATAGCCGTATGCAGTGTTTTTGCTGTGGCAGATCGTATCAACCCGTTTTATGTGCAGAATACTGTCCCCTTAGTCTGGATGAGTGCGGTTCTCACCGTCTGTGCTTTGATGGGTATCCACCTGTATCTTGCACGAAATTATATGACCTTAAAGATTCCGGCAACGTGACGGGAACATTATTGTCCGAGACTCCTGGTCCAATACTCTGATCCCACTGACAAAGGGGGGGCTGGTCCCGGATTCGTGTCAGATCTGAATTTTCCCGGACTATCTTGAAAAACAGCCGCGTCATGAATCTCAAAAAAATTCCGATAAAAAATCTTATACTGTCCTGCGTTGAAGGATACCAGTATGACGAAAAAATTTTGCTATGGTATTCTTATCAGTCTTTTCCTGATTTCCGGAGTGTTCATTGCGGGGTGTTCGGATCAATCTCCCGCTGATACAACAACCATCCCAACCACTGCTGTATCAAATGCAAAATACGTTTCAGGGGATATTATTGGAAAAACCACATCTGCAACGGAAAATTCAGCTTATGTCATACTCAAGTTCGACATTTCGACTGATCAGTACACGCGACAATTACTCTATAAAAATGCGAATGGATCCTGGGGGTATTTTATCAATAACCGCACTGAAAAGGCTGAAAGAACCCTTGTTGAGAAAGTCTATCCGGTAAAAATATCCCACGTGACTGTTGCTGCTATCCCTATTATCACCCCAACCGTTCCCCCTACTGTTACCACAGCGCTTTCCGGAAATGCACCCGGCATATCCGGTATTTCCCCAGCCACCGGAGGCACGAATGCGACCGTGAGTGCAACGATTACCGGGGATAACTTCCGGAGTGGAGCAACCGCAAAGCTGATGCGAGCCGGATACACGCCGGTGTATGCAACCGGTGTATCAGTATCTTCTGCGACAACTATTGACTGTGCTTTCAGTCTCTTCAAAGCGGAAAAAGGGAGTTATAACCTGGTTGTAACAAATCCTGATGGCCAGTCTGATACCAAGATAGGTGCATTTACCATCACTGATCCAATCCCGGTCATTTCGGGTGTCAGTCCGGGTCAGGGTGCAATAAACAGTGTCCTGTCTTTAATAATTAATGGCCAGAACTTCAAAGAAGGGGTGAAAGTCACCATCATGAAAAGCTCGACTGAAATTGTCTGTACCAGCCCGGTATCTACGGATTCGACAAAAATTCTCTGCAATCTCGATCTCAAAGGTGCGGTTGCCGGTGACTGGGATGTAACGGTTCTTAACATAGACGGCCAGCAGAAGGCGACCTGGAACCAAAAATTCCGTGTTACAAATTCAACCTGAACAAGGGTCTCTTCTCCCCCCTGTTTTTTTAAGAAAAAATACCAATCTCCTGGTAATTCATCAGTACCAATGATGTTATATTTTGACTTTGTAAACATGCTCGATTACAAGGGGTGTTTCCCCTCGCTGTGACTCCCCCGATGCGATAACCCCCGGACAGGTGCTACACCATCGTCGCTCAGTACAGGGGAGATATGGGAAGACAGGCACTATCCCCTCCTTCATTCTTGCCAGCATCTTGAATTTCATAGTAAAGGAAAGGAATTCTCCAGAGCCAATTATTTTATTATTATACTCAAACTTTTTCCATCCAATAATCTTTTATGCCCTCTTTTCAAATACTACCCCGGACAGGAATGACGGGAAAAAAGATCCTCACGCTCATATTTGCCGTTGGTATCTGCCTGCTGGCAGGGTATGTCGGTTCTTATTACACAACTCCTGCGATTCCAACCTGGTATGCCGGCCTGCAAAAACCTGATATCACTCCCCCTTCATGGGTTTTTGCTCCCGTCTGGACTGCACTCTATATTCTGATGGGAATTTCTCTTTTCCTGATCCTGCAGTCGGATTTAAAGTTACAGGAAGTTCAATTTGGGCTTATCCTTTTTATTTTCCAGCTTATGGTGAACATCGGATGGTCTTTTTTCTTTTTTGGTCTCCATTCAACGTTTTTTGGCTTCCTGGCTATCGTGCTGCTCTGGGCAGTTCTGCTCTGTACTATCATCCAGGTATGGCGTTTTTCCATTCCTGCTGCAGTGTTGCTCATACCTTACGCCATCATCGCTCAGCGCAGGGGCGGTATGGGGGGACAGGCACTGTCCCCTCCTTCATCGTACCAGCATCTTGAATTTCATAACAATGGAAACGGAATCAACAGAGCCGAAAAATCTTTTCCAAATCCAAAGACCAATATCTTCTTTTTGTTCAAAGGTGACGATGACATGCGGAGTTCCCATGCCAATTCAGCGTATTCACGTGGAAAATTTCAAGAGTTTTTCTGAACTTGATATCGAGTTGTCACGGTTCAATGTAGTGATCGGTTCTAATGCCGCAGGAAAGTCCAATTTCATCAGCATATTCAAATTCCTGCGGGATATCGCAAAACACGGGGTTGTCAATGCGATCGCAATGCAGGGTGGGTCAGAATATATCCAGAATACAAAGATCGGCCCATTAAAAGACCTTCATATTAAGGTTGTTTATGTGCCCGATCAAAAGTCAGAGATTCTTGAGCGTCAGGATAAGGATGCCCCGGTCCTCGTCATACAATCGTGCCTGTCTTCCTATGAGTTCGCTCTCAGGTTTGCTTCCCGGGGTGACGGATTTTCCATCATAAAGGACAGGATCATTCTTGGATGTGAGGTTTTTTCATGCAGACATAAAAATGACCATAACAACGAAAAAAAGAACATCGGACATGGTGAGATACGGGTGACCAATGATGCCGGAAAAATCACCTATGAAGTCGATCTGCCGGAAGGCTGCCCGCTTTCCGAACAGGACGTTATCCCTCTCTGTTTCAGGGGGAAACACCTGCCTGAAAAAACACTCCTTCTGGAAACTCCGTACGCATATCCTTTATCCCACGGGGAAAAATTCTTTGATCGTATTGCTGTCTATGATATCGACCCAAAACTCATGAAAAAAGGAGTTGCAATAACCGGTAAAAGGGAACTTGAAGAGGATGCCGGGAACCTTGTACTCGTCCTGAAAAATATTATCGGGGACCTGGAAAAAAAGCGGAAATTCTCAAACCTTTTACGGGATGTACTTCCCTTTATAGAAGATTTTTCGGTCGAAAAATTCATGGACATTTCGCTGGTTCTCACGCTCCGCGAAAAATATTCAAAAGAGCACAACCTCCCTTCACCCTCGCTTTCTGACGGAACATTGACAATATTTGCCCTCATCATTGCGCTCTATTTCGAAAAAAAACCCTTAATCATCATCGAGGAACCAGTAAGCCATATCCACCCGTTTCTGGTTGCACGGGTTATTTCCATGATGAAAGAGTCCTCGAAAAGAAAGCAGGTTATGATTACAACCCATACCACCGAAGTAGTAAAACATGCCTCTTTAGAGCATCTTCTTCTTGTTTCACGGGACGTGGAAGGATTCTCTGTTCTTTCCCGGCCCGCTGACAAGGAAGAGGTGCGGTTATTTCTGGAAAATGAGATCGGCATTGAGGAACTTTACGTCCAGAACCTGTTGGGAATGTAAGTATGAAAACCCGCATTTTTATCCTGGTTGAAGGCGAAGATGATGTCCGTTTTTTCGGGCGCATTATCAAACCATTATTGATCAACCGTTATGATGCAGTGGAGATTATCCCCTATGCAAGTATCAAACGCACAAAAGTGGATAATTTTTTAAAGAGCATCAGGCTCATGAATAACGACTATATTTTTGTTGCAGATATTGACGCAGAAAATTCTGTGCGGGACAAAAAACAGGTTCTCTACTCCCACTTCAGTCACATTGACGGAGGAAGCATCATCGTGGTGATTAAGGAGATTGAAAGCTGGTACTATGCCGGGCTAACGCATGAATCTGCCCTGAGCCTTGATGTTCCTGACCTCCCTTTCACCGATGATCTCATCAAGGAGGATTTTAATGGTCTTATTCCGAAAAAGTATGATTCCCGTATCGATTTTATGTTTGAAATCCTCAAGTACTTCTCCATAGATTCAGCGAGAAAGAAAAACCATTCATTCAGGTTTTTTATTGAACGGTATCATCTGGCAGATCCTGCGGGAGATCACGTGATTCAATAAATTCCTTTTTGTTTTTCACAGGAGGGGTGCAGCATCGAAATGATTAATGCAAATATCCACGTAATTCTGTACCGGTCCAAAAAACACTCGGAGGCTTTTCATTTGATGGAAAAATATACCTGTGCTATCTGTGGTCATATTTACGACCCGAACAAGGGTGAGCCGATACAGCACATATCCCCCGGCAGGGAATTTTCTGACCTGCCTGACGACTGGCAGTGTCCTATCTGTGGCGCATCAAAGAAAAATTTCACGAAGGAGTAACCAGCTGATAGTATGGTATCACGAGAAATTATCCAGGGGATCCACTGGGTGGGGGCGATTGATTTTGACCGGAGGATCTTTGACGAGCTGATTCCGCTCCCGGATGGTACGAGTTACAATTCGTATCTTATCCAGGGCAGTGAGAAGACAGCACTGATTGACACGGTCGATCCCACCAAGGAATACGAACTGATCTCAAACCTTGTCAAGCTGAATGTCGACCGTATTGATTATGTAGTTGTCAACCATGCCGAACAGGATCATTCGGGTTCCCTGCCGATGATTCTGGAATTTTTCCCCGACGCGCTTGTTGTGACAAACGAGAAGTGCAAAGACCTTCTTATAGCACATCTTCACCTCACGGCAAACCGCTTCAGGGTAATCAGGGATAAAGAAACCCTGTCTCTTGGCGATCGCACCCTCGAATTTTTCCTTACCCCATGGACACACTGGCCTGAGACCCAGATCACCTACCTGCGTGAGGACAGGATCCTCTTTCCCTGCGATCTCTTCGGGTCCCACACGGGAAAAAGCGACCTCTATGTGACTGACGAAGCTGAGATTTACCCGTCCGCAAAGAGATATTATGCCGAGATTATGATGCCGTTCCGCAACAGTATCAAAGGGTACGTTGAGATGGTAAAGGCACTCCCGCTTGCAATGATCGCTCCCAGCCATGGGCCAATCTACCGGAGACCGCAGTTCATTCTTGATGCATACGCTGACTGGGTATCAGACGCGGTTAAAAATGAAGTCGTAATAGCGTATGTCTCGATGCATGGAAGTACGCAGAAAATGGTGGAACATCTCACCGATGCACTAATCGCAAGAGGGGTCACCGTAAAACCCTTCAACCTGACACGGACTGATATCGGGGAGCTTGCAAAGTCCCTTGTGGATTCAGCAACCGTGGTTATTGCAACCCCCACGGTGCTTTTCGGTCCCCACCCGCAGGTCGTATATGCCACCTATCTTGCAAACCTGCTCAAACCCAAAGTCCGGTTTGCATCGGTGATCGGATCCTTTGGCTGGGGGGGGAAGACGGTTGAAACTATCGTAAAAATGCTTGACCATGTTAAAGTTGAGATCCTCGAACCTGTCATGGTAAAGGGTCTCCCGGATGAAGCGACATTTCAGGCACTCAACCGGCTGGCGGACGATATCTTAAAGAAGCACCGGGAAAGTAATATCGTATAGGAAAGGAGGTTTTGGTATGACGAAAATGTTTGAAGTGTATAAATGTGAAGTGTGTGGAAACATAACCAAAGTAGTCCATAATTCTGGCGGACTCCTTGTCTGTTGCGGGAAACCGATGATCCTGCAACAGGAAAAGACGGCTGATGCGGGTAAGGAAAAACATGTCCCGGTAGTTGAGAAATCCGAAAAAGGAATCAGGGTCAAAATCGGCTCCGTTCCCCACCCTATGGAGGAGAAGCACTATATCGAGTGGGTTGAGGTAAGGACCGGCGAGAATGTATATGTCAGGGGTTTCAAACCCGGGGAAACTCCCGAAACGGAGTTCTGTAATGCTGATACCAGTGTAAAAGCACGGGCATACTGTAATGTCCACGGACTCTGGACAAACAAGATATAGTATTAAAATGCACAACACAACTGTTCTTTTCTTTTTTTTTTGACAGGCAAATACTAATAGAGAACCAGTGGTAACCCATTAGTGATGCAGCGGCTTGAACATATCTCCACGATTTTTGCTGATCTGGGGGATATTTTCACCTTTATTGCACCGATAACTGCCGTTCCTATCATTGTTGCGATTCTCTTCTCCGAGTGGAATATGATCCTTCCCATGGCGGCAGTCCCTGCCGTATTCTTTATCACGGGGATGCTCTTTAAAAAACTACCCCGCACCAGCAAGGGTGTACGGCTCTCTACGGCAATGTGTTCGGTTGCGCTTTTCTGGTTTACCTGTGCTATGGTCAGTGGTATACCGTTCATGCTCGGGTTGCATATGGGATTCACTGACGCATTCTTCGAAGGGATGGCAGGATGGACGGGTACAGCGTTTTCGATGATCCGTTCGGTTGATACAGCCCCCCACGCCCTCCTTTTCTGGCGATCTTATATGCAGTGGATCGGGGGCATTGGAATCATTGCATTTATTATCGCATTAGCAAGCAGTACCGGTCTTTTGGGTTCAAAGATCTTCCGGTCCGAGGGGAGAGAAGAACCGCTGATGCCCAGTGTGATTGCCACGGGGCGTGCGCTCTGGAAAATTTACGGACTAATAACATTTATTGCCATTAGTCTTATTCTGTTCACCGGGCTCTCTTTATGGGAATCGGTGAATCTTGCTTTTGCGGCAGTATCAACCGGAGGGTTTACCCTGCATGAAGGGGGTATCCTTTACTACAATAACAGCGCACTTCAAATCCTCCTGATCCCGATAATGATCGCCGGTGCCCTGCCATTTAAGCTCTATTATCTCATCCTGGAAAACCGGCGCTGGAGCCTTTTTGGGGATGAACAGGTAAAACTGTTCTTTCTCTTTACGGGTATTGGGGTAGCGGTAATAACCTATGATCTGATTTTTTTCGGGAACCTTGAATTCATGGCGGCACTTGAACAGGGTCTTTTTATGACCGTATCGACTCTCACAACTACCGGTTTCCAGAACGCAGATATTCATTCCTATCGGGGGAGCATCCGGCAGCACTGCCGGAGGTATCAAACTAAACCGGGTAGCTCTTGCTTTCCGTACGCTGTTCTGGTGGTTCCGCAGGCTCTTTGTAAGCGGTAAGGTGCTTCTGCCTTTCAGGATCGAAGGGCGGGTAATCCCGAGAGCGACTGCAGAACTGGAGGCTGCAAAGAACATGCTTATCATTATCCTCTCGGTAGTAACCATCTTTATTGCTACCCTTCTTGTGTTGCAGTTCCATATTACAACATACTCCATAACTGACATCGCCTTTGAAGTTGTATCGGCCTTTTCAACATGTGGTACCAATACCGGGTATGTATCCCCTGATATGCCCATCATTTCGAAGTGGATTTTTATTGGAGTGATGTGGGTGGGAAGACTGGAAGTGATTCCTGTTGTGATGCTCTTTATGGCATTGTTCAGAGGATATGACTGAAATATTCCGTTTAAAAAAAATGCTTTGCAGAAACAAACATGAATCTATGTGGTTCACTCCCGAACCATGAAAATCGTAATGTATACGATCGAACCCCGCCTCAGGGCCTCTCCTAGGCACGGCGGGCAGGTTTTTTTGAATTGTTTGTTCCAGATCCGCCGCGGGGGCGACTCTTCAAGGGCGGCGGCTATCATCGTACATGGAGGAGTATGAAAAAAATCTCGTATCATAATTGAATAGTTCAATTTTCATGGGAAATGCTCAATTACATGCTAAACGCTTAAGGTGGTTTCACCCCCGCTGCTGTGGCTCCCCGATGCAATAACTCCCGAACAGGTGCTACGTCATCATTGCTCAGCTCAGGGGCGGCAGGTAAAGAAAAAAATACCGGTTCCAAATGATATGAAATATAATTTTATTGGAAGAATGAACAGTGTCCCGTTATTATAGAAAGATATGCGGATGACAAAGAATTGTTGGAAAAGCGAGCAGTTAATAGGCAGGTATCTGCAATGAAATCATGTCTGGTTCTTCATATGTCAGAACCCTGCAGTTTTTTATTCAGCTTTTTTCAATTTCATGACCGATTGACTGATTCCAGCCAGGGTATCAAAATTTTCGGGAGTTATCATTTCTACAGGAATTTGAATGTTATATTTACTCTCAAGGAAATCAATAAGCTGAAGTAAAGTGATTGAATCGATTACACCCGTTTCTGATAAGGAGTCGTTTTCCTGTAATGAAATTTTTTCATTCAGAAATCCCTGCGTTTTCAAAAATTCCAGTATATCTCCTTGTATTTCTTTCATAGTGGTTCACATCGTTCGCGATATAATTGAGGCTGAGGCAAATGTTTAAATAAAGTGTTTGGTATAGTATTTCTAGTAACAAGTATATTAAAATATGGTGAACTATGGTTAAAAGAACCTTTAAAGACGGGTTTGATATAAAAACAGAGATGCTTAAAAATAGTGAAGATCTCAAAGAAAAATTATCCACTTTTATTAAGCAAACAGTACGTGATCAGTTTAAGAAAGATGGCATTGTGATTGGTGTATCAGGAGGAATTGATTCTGCAGTAATTGCGGCTCTTTCCGTTGATGCTCTAGGCCCTGAGAGGGTATACGGCCTAATCCTTCCAGAGAAGGAATCGGCTCCTTCCAGCAGGGAACTGGGGATAGATCATTGTAAAGCGTTAAAAATCAGGTATGAGGAAGTTCCGATCACCCCCATGCTTGAAGCATTCAATATCTATTCTAAAAAAGAATCACTGATCCGCGAGTTGTTCCCCGAGTATGATCCGGCATATCATACCACATCATTGTTGCGCCCCTCAATGATGGCATCTGCGGAAATGCTCAATATACCCTCGCTTATTCTGTTGAAAAACGGAAAAACTATCGGCACAAAACGGTTGACCGCACAACAGTTCTTTACCGTTCTCAGTCTCCAGAATGTGAAACAGAGAACACGGATGATTGTTGAGTACATGCATGCTGAGAAAATGAATTATGCCGTCTGTGGAACTACGAATAAAACTGAATCGCTCACAGGATTTTTCGTAAAGTATGGAGACGGGGGCGTTGATCTGGAACCTATTGCAAATTGCTATAAATCACAGGTCTATAAACTTGCAGAATTATTGCATGTTGACAAAAGGATCATAGCCCGGGCACCAAGCCCGGACACCTGGAGTCACTACACATCGGACGAAGAAATTTCCATGAGGTTACCCTATACTATCCTCGACCAGCTTTTATATGCTGATGAAAACCATCTGCCTACAGATATAGTCCAAAAATGCACGAAACTGAGTAAACGACAAATTGAATTGGCATATAAACATATTTTCAGCCTGAAGAATGCTGCCCGCTTTATACAAATACCTCCTCCAGTCTATCTATCATAACTCTACGAGAAATTACCGATAAAAGAATCCTCCTTTTTTTTGGTATTTTCCTTTTTAAAATAAATGGGGAAGAACATACCCTAAAAAAACAACGCAACTTTACTTTTCTTAACATCAGGAGATCTAATATAAATTGCCGTACCATAGTACGGTGATGAAGCAGATAGCCCTGTATGGAAAGGGAGGCATCGGGAAATCAACTACGTCGGCGAATCTGTCCGCTGCTCTTTCCCTTCAGGGCCTGGATATCATGCAGATCGGATGCGACCCCAAACGGGACAGCACACGTATGCTGATGCATGGAACATTCATTCCCACGGTCATGGATCTGGTCAGGGTCCGGGGTGAAGCCGCACTCTCTCTTTCAGATATCGTGTATACTGGTTTTAACGGGGTACGGTGTGTTGAGGCGGGAGGACCGGAACCGGGTGTCGGGTGTGCCGGAAGAGGGATTATCGCCACGTTCCAGCTTCTTGAGAAATTCGGGGCACTCAAAGGGGATGTAATTGTGTATGATGTCCTCGGGGATGTCGTCTGTGGTGGATTTGCCATGCCCATGCGTGAGGGTTATGCTCAGGATATCTACCTCGTTACTTCCGGGGAGTTAATGTCGCTGTACGCTGCGAATAATATCTGTAAGGCGATAAAACGCCTTTCCTCAAGGACAAAAAGCACGTGCCGGCTTGCCGGGGTTATCTGTAATGCAAAGAACCAGCCTCGCGAAGAAGAGCTCGTGAGTGAATTTGCACAGCGGGTGAACAGTTCACTTATACAGTATATCCCCCGGGATCGTGTTGTGCAGCTTGCAGAACTCAACCGGAAGACAGTGCTTGAGTATGATCCGGACTCTGATCAGGCAGCACAGTACAGGTCCCTTGCAGCACGTATTATGAAAAACACCCGGTTCTCTATCCCGACCCCCCTTGAAATTGATGACCTCGAATCCCTTGCCATTGAATATATCTAGGTACGGGGGGTGCACGCTTACCGGAGCACTCTCGGTGACGACCCATGTACGGGATAGCGTTACCATAATACACGGGCCGAAAGGGTGCACCCATCATAACTTTTCTCTTTTACATGCAACGGGGTTTAATAACGATCATATCACCATGCCGGATTTGATCTCAACAGGGTTATCCGAAAGTGATATTATTTTTGGTGGTGAAGCGGCGCTCGAAAGGACTCTCGATGCGGTTGCAAAGCGACATATTGGCGCTGTTTTCGTTCTTTCAACCTGCATCGCTGACACTATTGGCGATGACGTTGCAGCTCTCTGCCGCAGGGACCGTGGAGTGCCTGTTCTCCCGGTTCCCAGCGGGGGATTCCTTGGGGGTACTTTCCAGAATGGCGTGAATAATGCCCTCAATGCCCTCGCTGATACCGCTGAACCCTGCACAAAGGGCTGGTGCGTGAATATTATCGGTGAAAAAAATCTCGAATATGAAGTTGAAGAGAACTATGCAGAAGTTTCCCGGTTACTTTCCGCACTCGGCATATCCGTAAATCTGCGGTTCGTGCGGGACTGTTCCATGACTGACATAACCCGTCTTGGTGCTGCGCGGCTCAACATTCTCCGTGACGATGATCTGCGTCCTGTCGGAGAACGGCTTCACCAACGATTCGCTACACCTTTTATTCCATCCTTTCCGGTTGGACTTTCAGGGACAATCAGCTTTCTCGAATCGGTTGCAGATAGTTTTGGTGTGAAATACCTGCGAGCCGTACACGAGGAAAAAGTCCTGCAGGAAGAGATCCTTACGGAATTTAACGATATAACCGGTACCTCCATAACATTTGATCCTGCCCTTAAGGATTCTGATACCTTCAGGCTGGCCTGCGAAATTGCAGACGTGATCGATATTACGATTGATTGTGATGGATGCAGGGTTCCCCTGGAGATATCACCCCCCGTGGGGACAACCGGTGTCATGCGGATGCTCCACAGGTGGAGGCGTGCAATCCATGCCTGACTGCGAAAATCCCCTCTGGCCATGTGCTATGACCGGAGCTGCAGCATGTCTGGCAGGTTTTGAGGGTATAACTGTGGTGATCCATGGGTCGAGCGGATGCTACTTTTATCCTGCAACGCTCCTCCATGTTCCCCTCCATGGCACTTTTATCATGGAGAACGAGGTAATTTTCGGTTCAGAGCAGCGACTTCATGAAGTGCTTGACGGGCTTTCTGAGAAGAGCAAAAAGATTGCTGTGGTTATGACCTGCGTTCCCGCAATACTTGGTGAGGATGTACGGTCGATGCTCAAAGAGTACGATGTGATCCTTGTTGACAGCCCGGGTTTTTCGGGAGATGTAGAGACAGGATATAAAAAGGCACTCTCCGTTCTTGCACCGATGGTTGATCCAGGTGTAGAAGGGATAAATATTGATGGCGCCTGTCTTTTCGATCCATTTTCCTGCGGTAATGTGCGGGAAATTGTGCGGTTGCTGGGCTGTGCATCAGTACCCGTGGGCACTGTTTTTTGCTCGGACCGGCTTGAGCGTGTGGGGCATGCAGCCAGGTATACAATGGGAACAAACATGGATTTTTCCAGTGGTGTCGGAACGTGGCTTGGAGGCACGCTCGGATTTGAAGAAATACGTGCTACATTTAAGAAAATTGCCCTGGTATATCCGGAAGCAGATATCAGTCCGGTTAACGAAGAAATTGAGCGGGAAGATGAAAGAATTGTCAGGGCATGTGATAAATATCTCCGCAGGTTCAATCCCCCTCAGGCAATCATTTTCGGTGGTTTTTCGTATGCAACATTTGCAGCGAGAACCCTGAAGCATTACCTTGATGCAGATATCCTGTATGTTGGTTCCCGCAACGAACCAGGCATATCTTCCTATCCGGGTGAGCACGTGCAGGATTTTTCCCGTGTAACGTCACTTATCCGGCAGTTTAATCCTGATCTCGTCATAGGGTCCTCGTTTGAGCGGTCTGTGGAAAGCAGGGCTGCTTTTGTCGGGCTTACACCCCCACTCAGGGGGATGGTGAAGCTGGCCCCGCATTCTGTTGCAGGTATTACCGGCACCCTCTTCTTTGTCGAGAATGTCCTGAATGCATGCATGGACCGGGAAAAATAACAAAGAAAGCGTTTCATGACATTTCCGATTGTCGTTGCCATCCCTCCCGAAGAACCCTGTGATCACTTTCACCCCGCGCAGGCTGATGGATTATATACCCATAATCCCAACGCCGTAGTACGACAGAAGGTGGTCGTGTATGATGGAAAAAGCAGGATATCTCCAAAGGACCGGAATCAGGGCATTTGACAATGACGGGGTCATGCACGAAGTAATCGAGATACATATCCATGGTCTACGATATGCAATTCGCAGAGACGGTCTTGCCGGTGCTATTACCGGCCGGGTATTTGTCCAGGTCGAAGAGCTGACCCATAACTGGAATTATTATCTGGGATCCACCTGCGGTCTTGCCCAGATCTCCGTGTCAGGAAAAGCCCTGAATATTGATCTTTTCAATGACGGATGTTTCACCGTTTCCCTCAGAGCACTCCGAAACGTTATGTACGGAAAAGATCGGCATGCTTTCATCATGAAAATACCGGAACAGACCCTGCAGCTGTACAGGTCGCGAAAAGTATCTCAGGATCAGAAACGGATATCAGCAACAGTCTAATCCTGAGTGAACCTGTATTTGCTCAAATCGTACAACATTAATAGTCCTGCAACAGATGATCCTGAGTAAAGAGAGAGTTACCTTTTTTTATGAAAGGGAACATCTTGTTCAACAACGCATGAAGGGGGCGGGAATCATCGTAGATACGGAGCATTTTTACCAGGACCTTGTCGAGTCGTTGCAGGATCTTATCGTCAAGTTCAGTCCGGAGGGTCGTCTTCTTTATGTAAATTCCGCGTACTGCGATATCCTCGGGAAAACCCGGGAGGACCTTATCGGCAGCGTTTTCATGCCGGTTACCGGGGAACGTTATTCTGATGTTATTGCCACGCAGATGACCAAACTTTTCCGGCCCCCGTTTTCCTGTACTGTTGAACAGTGGATACATACACCAAAAGGTATGCGATGCATCAGCTGGTCGGCGCATTCGATTCTTGAAAATGGGACTACGGTTCTGGCAATCGTTGCATCCGGTCGTGATATCACCCGAATCAAACATGACCAGAAGGCAATTAAAAAGAAAGATGATGAGCTGATGTTCGTTCTTGAGAGTGGGAACCAGATGTACTATTCCCATAATCCTGATCATGTGGTGACATTCGTCAGTCCGAGAATACGCTCACTCCTGGGTTGCCGTCAGTATGCTGGAAAACGCGTGTGGACTGATTACCTGACCGATAATCCGGTGAATGCCGTGGGTCTTGAACGAACGATCAGGGCAATTTCATCCGGGAGACGGGAACCCCCCTACCGGCTTGAGATTAACGGAAAGGATGGACGCATCATCTGGGTTGAAGTCAACGAGATTCCGGTTGTAAAGAACGGCAAAACCGTCTCAATTGTGGGCTCCATAGTGGATATAACCGAGAAAAAGCTGGTGGAGGAAGCAGTAGCAGAGGCTGAAGATCTCTTCAGGGATTTCGGTGTCAAAAAACGCACTGAGACTCAAGTCTCAACTTCTGGTACAAAAGGGCCGGTTAATTATTTCAGGTATATTATATCAGGCGGCTCAGAAGAGGATGAGGATGAAGAATTTCCTGAACTTCCCAAAGACTTAAAAAAACTCATCCGGGACTAAAACCCGTGGTTTTGGCAGGGCTGGCGGTTCAACGGTGAAAAAAGATAAAGAATCAATCCAGCCTATTCTACCGAGCTGAATAAATTACCTTATTCGAAAAAAAATATTACTTTACTTTCTTCACGCACTCGGCGATATACGATCCTGCCTTTGTTGTCCGTGCCGTACCGCCCATATCCTTTGTTACCACTCCATCTTTTATGCTCTGCTCGATAGCAGCGATGACCGCAGCAGCTGCCCGGGGCTCACCAATGTGGTCGAGCAGTAATGACCCGGCCCAGATCGTGGCGATGGGATTTGCCACATCCATATTCCTGTACTTCGGTGCTGAACCGTGAATGGGCTCAAACATTGAGGTACCCTCCGGGTTGATATTTCCTCCCGGTGCAAGTCCGAGCCCTCCCTGGATCATTGCACCGAGATCGGTAATGATATCACCAAACATGTTGGGGGTAACTACAACATCGAACCACTCAGGGTTTTTAACAAACCACATGGTAATGGCGTCAACGAAGGTGAACTCGGTGGTTACATCGGGATACTTTTTTTTCGTTTCTGTGAAAACATCCCGCCACAGTCCGTACACTTCCGAGAGCACGTTAGCTTTGTCGACTGAAGTGAGCTTCTTCTTCCGTGCCTGAGCAAGGTCAAAAGCATAGGTCTGGACCCGGCGTGACCCCTCGCGGGTTATAACCCCGATCTGGTAGGCAATTTCCTCGGCATCACTCTCCACGTCAAGGCCAAATTTAACACTATACATTTCGCGGGCAACGTTCAGTTCCTTCTTCTCGTGCTTCTTAAACCGCGACCCGATTCCCACATAGAAGTCCTCGGTGTTCTCCCGGACCACGACAAAATCGATATCCTCAGGAGTCTTGTTTGCTAAAGGTGTTTCTACCCCACTCAGGAGCTTTATGGGCCGGAGGTTGACGTACATGTCGAAATGGAAGCGGAGCGCAAGGAGAATGCCTTTTTCAAGGATACCCGGTGTCACCCGCTCATCGCCAATTGCGCCAAAATAAATCGCCCTGAATTTCGAAAGTTCTTCAAGTTCATCCTCGGTTACCAGTTTTCCTGAATGAATGTACCGGTCGGCACCGAGATCAAAATCAGTCCACTGGATATCGAAATTGAACCGCTCTCCTGCTGCCTCAAGTACCTTCTTCCCTTCGGCCACGATCTCAGGGCCGATCCCGTCTCCGCCTATTGCTGCGATTTTGTACATACCGGTAATTCCTTCAGATTCTTTGCATATTCCACAAGCCCACCGGCATCGATGATTCCCTGCATAAACTCCGGCACCGGTTCGATCATCAATTTCTTCCCATCCGCATCAATGAAACCCTTTTTGAGGTTCAGGGTAACTTTTGCCCCATCAGCGATTTTGTCAGCATCTTTACAGATTACGGGCAGCACTCCGACATTTATCGAATTCCGGAAGAAGATACGGGCAAACGATTGCGCGACAACGACCCTGACACCCCCACCTATGAAGGCAAGCGGGGCGTGTTCACGGGAAGATCCACAGCCGAAGTTTTTTCCTCCGACAACGATATCACCCGCTTTTACGTGTTTTGCATATTCGTCCCTTGTACCCTCAAAGGCGTGCTTTGCCAGCTCTCTGGGATCATAAATCGTCAGGAACCTGCCCGGTATTATTGCATCCGTATCGATATCGTCTCCAAACTTCCAGGTTCTCATGCTCAGACCTCCCGGGGATCAGTGATCACACCGGTGATTGCACTTGCAGCAGCAGTTGCAGGGGAGCAGAGATACACCTTGCCTTCAGTGCTCCCCTGTCTCCCCTTAAAGTTCCGGTTTGAGGTTGACAGGGATACTTCTCCGGGCGCCAGTAACCCGAACGCTCCGCCCATACAGGGACCACAACACGGTGCTTCCACGAGCGATCCAGCTTTCACAAACTTCTCGATGAGTCCGGCACGGAGGCTTTTGATATATTCATCCCGGGATGCCGGAATGATGATAACCCTGACTTTCGGGTTGAATTTCTTCCTGCCCAGCACCTCAGCGGCCTCCACCAGATCCTCAAACCGCCCGTTCGTGCATGAACCGATGAACACCTGGTCTACCGGTGTTCCGGCAACTTCACCCACAGGAACCCCGGTATCCACATTATGTGGCACTGCCACCTGTGGCTCCATATCCGAGACGTTGTAGGACCGTTTTGCAAGATAGTCTGCATCCTCATCGCTCTCCAGCGGGAACGGTTTCATTTTTCGCCTCCCTTTCATGTAATCCCAGGTGATTTTATCCGGAGCGACTATACCCGCTTTTGCTCCCATTTCAATGGCCATATTGCAGCAGGTCATCCGCCCTGGCATATCCATTTTTGAGATAGTCTTTCCAGCAAATTCTATCGCCTTGTAGGTTGCTCCATCGGCACCAATGTCTGCTGCGATGGAGAGGATCAGGTCTTTTGCCCCGACACGCCGGGGGAATTTTCCGTGGACCTCCGCACGGATGGTCTCAGGTACTTTAAAGTACAGAGCGCCATACTTCAGGACAAATCCCATGTCGGTTGATCCGATGCCGGTAGCAAATGCGCCGACTGCCCCATACATGCAGGTATGGGAATCTGCCCCAACCACGATCTCGCCCGGTGCTGCACGTCCTTTTTCCACTACTACCTGATGGCAGACCCCTTCATTGATATCATAATTGTGGATCTTCTGTTCTGCGGCAAATCTCCGCATGTAGACGTGGTTCTCCGCAGCGGGAATAGAGTCTGCCGGTATCTGGTGATCAAAGAGCATGATAACGCGTTCGGGGTCAAAAACTTTTGATCCCCCCATCTCGTAGAACTTCTGGATCGCAAGGGGGCCGGTAATATCATGGATCATCGCACCATCAAGGGGCGACATGACTACTTCACCAGCCTGAATATCCCTGCCACATTTCCGGGAAAATATTTTCTCTACGATTGTTGCTCCCATGCTTTATCGGGGTACTATAAGTGCTCAATTATATTGTAGTTTGGGAGTCAGCAGGGTTGCATCGATAACTGCCAGTTTTTTCGTAGTTAAGGTAATCATTAAACTCCAATCCAGACAAGTTCAAGTGATAATAATGATGAAAAAGATCTTCTCCCTTACTCTTTTCATGGTCATTCTGGGAATGGCATGCATCGGAAGCGTTACAGCTGCAACGACCGCAACCTGTGACGAAAATGTGATTCACTCGACCGGAAGCGGAAATGTGATCGGCACTCCTGACAGGGCTCAGATTACGTTTGCCGTCGGTACCGAGAATCCGGATGTAAAAGTCGCACAGCAGGCAAATGCTGCGCAGATGAAAAAGGTGATCGATGCACTCGTTTCCGCAGGTCTGCCAAAAGATGCGCTCAAAACGACCGGGTATTCAATTTATCCGGTATATGATGACTACACAAAACCTCTCCTGGACCAGAAAGTCCGAACGTACCATGTGACAAACTCCCTGACGGTCACGCTCCACGATGTGAACAGGACCGGTGAAGTGATTGATATCGCTGTGGCCAACGGGGTAAACCAGGCAAATTCAATTCAGTTTCTGCTTTCCGATGAACAGGCTCAGGTACTCCGAACCGCAGCTCTCGAAGAAGCGGTCTCTCGTGCCCGCGCAGATGCTGACACCGTTGCAGCTGCCCTCGGTACCACGGTTACCGGAGTTAAAAATGCCGATATCAGCGGAGGGTATTCCCCGGTACTGTTTGAAAACTACCAGGCTGGCGATGCTATGGTAAAATCGGCAGCGCCAACACCGATACAGCCCGGGGATATTACCGTGACTGCACAGGTATCGGTCACGTATACAATCCGTTCATGATGCAGGATCTCTTCAAAACTTTTTTACATAAGCAGCGTGTGATTATCTCATAAAGCACAATGCATGGTCCGGGTTTTCCGGAAAAATAGCCAGCAAAAAATTTCGAATATCCCAAAAATTGCGGATACAATAGGAATGATTTTGATATGGAACGCAATATCGGCTTTAAAGAGCGAAGGTACATTGAGGAATTAAGAATTCTGACAAAATCCACTGCCTTCGACTGCGTGATCGATGATCGTTTTGACCGGGTGATCTACGTGATCCGCAAGGGTGATATGGGTCTTGCGATTGGGAAAAAAGGGGATAATATCAAACGTCTTCAGAGTGTGCTTGGCAAGCGGATCGAGATGGTGGAGTACGCGGAGACACCGGAGGAATTTATTATCAACATCTTCAAACCCGCTGAAGTGGTGAGTATTGAACGGAATGCAGAAAACGGTCCATTGAATGTGTTTGTGAAGCAGAGAAGTGACCTCGGTATCGCTATCGGAAAGGCCGGATGCAATATAGAAAAAGCGCGTATCCTTTCACGGAGATTCTTTGGGCTTGATGTCGGGGAAGTTCTCCTTGAACAGGAGGAAGGATGAAAAGTACGGTTGATCCTGCGGTTATCGCAACAATCTGGTCAGTTATTGCAGAAAGGGCAAAAACCCCCTCACCGGAATCCTATACAAGCCGCCTGCTCACGGATGATAAGGGAATCGATAAGGTGCTCGAAAAGGTCGGCGAGGAATCAACAGAATTTATTATAGCCGTAAAAAATGGTGTGCAGGAGCGTACTATCGAGGAAGCGTCTGATCTTATCTTTCACCTTCTAGTTGCGTTGCGGGCAGCTGACATAGACCTTGCCGATGTGATGCAGGAACTTGCACGGCGCCGGAAATAGGAAGTGCAGAATTTTTTTTATAACCCCTGAGGGGGGTCTCTGTTGCGGATCAACGAAAATTTTTGCTCTGTAGAAACGAGCATGAGTCACGGACTCAGGCAAACATGATGAATAATCGTGGGTCTTTCATGGTAATTCCTTTTCCATGGATATGAAATTTAAGATGCTTGCATGAATGAAGGAGGGGACATGAGCCTGTCCTCCCATGCCGCCCCTGCGCTGAGTGATGATGAGGTAGCACCTGTTCGGGATTTATCGCATCGGGAGTGATACGATATTTTTTTAACACTCTTCCCTTAACGATGATTGCCCCCGCCCCGAAGGGTTGCCCCCGCGGCGGATCAGTAACAAACAATTCAAAAAAAACCTCTGCCCGCCGTGACTCGGACAGGTCCTGAGCTGGAAGCCCCTCGTATAAATTACCTAGTAAAAGGGGGAACCGGATCGAATGATTGGTGGTTCCCCAGGATCGAAAATGCCTCGTAATTATTTTCTTAAAAATGTGGCCAGGTCAATCATGGGGGGGAGATCCGCCGTTTTCTGGCCAGCTGACGCAAGTACGTTTTCATCAACAAATATTGGAACATCTGCACGGAGCGCAAGGGCGATGCCATCGCTTGGACGACAGTCAAGGTACTCCTTGTGGTGGTCTGTTGAGAGAACGAGCTGGGCGTAATAAACGCCGTCTTCAATGCTATCAATCTGCAGATAATGTATGGTGATGGAAAATTTTCCAACCAGATCCAAAAAGAGATCGTGCGTGAACGGTCTTGATAGAATTTCCTTGTTTTTCGCGCTATTGATGGATACTGCTTCCCACAGCCCGATAAATATCGGAAGACTTTGTTCACCTCCATCGTT
>PDVJ01000031.1_pt1 | contig 36486 bp, 44 predicted proteins | sample 1369811 | NCBI WGS metagenome assembly PDVJ01 (sample SAMN07795376, study PRJNA414565) | Alkali sediment metagenome, whole genome shotgun sequencing project. | reverse complement strand
TGATGCTCATAATATAGCCAATGTAAATACGGATCGCTATGTTCCACAAAATACGGTTATTAAAGAAGAAGGCAAAGAATCCACGCAAGCCGTAACAACTAAAGCCACAGACGTTGGCAGTGAAAAATCACAAACCAATCTTACCAAAGAGATAACCGATCAAATTACGATTGAAAAAGTAACGGCGGCTAACGTAGAAGCCATTCGTACGCAAGATAAAATACTCGGATCGCTTTTGGATCTTAAAGCTTAGAAAGCTTCTCTTTTCCCTTTGCACGGACAAGAGAAACAGCAGGACGGGTAAAAATATTCATACTCACCAATGTGCTTAAAAGCATGTTGTTCACATCAAAGTTTTCAACTTCTTTCCCCATTTGAAGTGTTGTAATAACGGCTTTACCGACAATCACTCTCCCTTTTTTTCCACTGGAGTCAATCGTACGAATCCCCCAAATATTGTGCATGACCATAACATTATCTTCATAGGTTCCTACATAAAGCAGTACATGCCCTTTTTTATAAAGAATTGTTTCAAAGGGGATCCCTTTTTCTTTTATCAAAGCGATTTTTTGACTGTTGTCCAATCCTTTAAAAGAAACAACTTCCCCCTTTTTAGCCTGCGAAGCTGAATTGCGCGGGAGCCATATACCAAAAGGGGTCAACATATCGCGAATCATTGAGGAACAGTCACGCTCTTCAAACATTCCTCCCCAGCCGTACGTATTACGCAACAAATGGGTTCCAATCTTATTTAAATCCTGTTTGTTAAGTAAATGCACTCCCTTATGCGCCGATTCTTTTGGAATGGTCATCTCTTCTAACGTACCTGTATTTTTTATAAAGAGCACCTTGAAGCCATCGGGAGTTTCTTCTTTAAGCGGCAAAACCATACCGATACGAGAATACGTCACAAAGCGGTTTGATTGGTCGTACAACGGTACTGCGTCCTGCGTTACATAGACTTTCTCTTTTTCGTTTATCAATCTAATTTGCTCAGAAGAGATAAGCGAAATACCATCACTTTCAACCCAGCCCGAAGCATTGTTGGTAAAGACATAGGCCCAAGAGCCGTCTTTAGAATAATGAGATACGAAGATCGGTTCATTAAACGCTACGCTGCTGTTTTGCAATAAATCAAACGGATACCCCTCCCCCGGCAATGAGGGATTTTTATAAAGCGGTTTTGGGGTCGGAAATACACGGATATTCATCCACTTGAGTGTGATCGCAGGTCTATTAACCGTTGAAAAAGCTTCAAAATTACTCTGAATCACAAGTTGAGGTATCCACAATGGGTCTACAGGCCTTAGATTGCTCCCGTAGCCGCTGACAAACGCACTAACAGGCCATTGAGCCTCTTTTACACAGATCGGAGCAGCAGCATAACTCCATGGAGTATAATAATGTGCCTCAAAATGCTTTTGCATCTCAAAAGGAGATTCCTGATTTGTAAAATTTTGATCTAAATAAGGGAAAAGAGTTTGCGGAAAGTAGTCAATGTCATTAATTTTTTTGGTGATTATGGGTAATTCAGGTTCACTATCTTGCGGGAATGGGGTGTCATAAGGATCACTCGAAGCATTTATATCTTTACATGCAGGAGCTGAGGATTTAACCAATGGCTCCAGCGAAGCCATTTTAGGATGCGTTTGACTGCACCCATTTAAAAAAATTAACACTCCTAAAATGGATAAAAAGGCTGTCCTATTTTGCATTGCTTCACTTTGATACAAGATACACTTATTCGACACCGCCAAAACGTCCTACAACACGCCCGATGATCTCTACTTCATCCCGCTGTGCAACATACGTTGGGTAGTCTTTATTGTCCGAAATAATATCAAGTTTACCATCAATTCTCACTTGTAAGCGTTTGATAAATAACCCATATTCCGTTCGTATTGTAAATACTCCTCCTCGACTCACCTCTTTTTTGGCCCGGTTAATAAAAACAATATCGTTATAACTAAAAGAGGGCTCCATAGAGTCACCTGAAACATTAATTGCCTCAATGTGACGCAGTTCACTCTCACCCCCCAATGACATCACAAAGTTCTCTTCTAGCATCAATGGTTCATAGTCCAATTCATCGTTTTCAGCGCCCCCACCTGCGGAGGCACTGACCGAAGAGAAATACCGCACCATGTAAAAACGATTGGTAGGTTCAATCAAGCTTTCCGGGGATTGATTGTAGAGAATCCAATTGATTGCGATGGAACGCTTCGCACAAAAATCGAGCAATTCATTAAAAGGAATTTTATTACGCTTTTTCATTGTTGCAAAATTCATTTGCGTTATTTCCAATAACTCCGCCACGTCTTTATCAAATACTTTTTTTTCAGGAAATTCACCCGAAACGATGTCTTTGATCGTTTCAACAATTTCAAAAAAACTTTTCATTCACCACCTCCTAATCCTAATTGATACTGATATTGTAGGTATTATGGCATATATTTTAATAAATATGTCAATTTGTCATATTTATCTTCCTAAAGTTAATAATTAATTACTATTTGTCAAATCAATAAGCGTACACGCTAATTAGGAGTACACAATGGCACATGTAATTAACAAAGCAAACACGATGATGGAACGTTTTGAAGAAAAAATGGAAATTTGGGCAAAAAAAATATTTTAATTAGAAGTAGAATTGTCTTTATCGAATTGTTCAAGACGTGAAAGATGATAACCTCGAAAAATGTAAATCACAAAGAGGATAAATCCTACTACCATAAGGGTATCAAAAATTTGGAAGATCACATCATTTCCTTATACCCGGTAAAATTCTGCTTGATCGCTTCGTAGAGTATGATCCCCGTACTGATTGCGAGATTAAGGCTTCGACCCTCTTTGGTCATCGGAATCGTCATGCATTGTTTGGGAAATTTTTCCAAAACATCCGAGGGGATTCCGGCTGTCTCACTGCCAAAAAAGAGATAATCGTCCTCTTGGAATGAAAGCTCAAAATAAGGTCTGTCGGTCTTGGTGGTCGCATAAAAAAAACGATCACTCTTTTGAACCGAGGCAAAAAACTCATCCAAACTTTCCCATACTTTTAAATCGATTTTATGCCAATAATCCAATCCCGCTCTGCGAACGGCTTTCTCGCTGATGTCAAAGCCTAAGGGTTTAATCAAATGCAGTGTCGCACCCGTATTCACACACAAGCGCCCTATTGCTCCCGTATTATTCGGGATTTGTGGATTTACTAAAACAATGTTAAACATCGTTTAAAAAATTACCGTCTTATTCGCATACACAAAAATACGATCTTCTAAGGCAAGTTTCAAAGCTTTGGATAACACAATTTTTTCAACATCTTTGCCTGAGCGCTGCATGTCTTCCCAACCATACGCATGATCCACATGAATAACATTCTGCGCAATAATCGGCCCTTCGTCAAGATTGTTATTAACAAAATGCGCGGTTGCTCCGATAATTTTTACTCCGCGTTCATACGCTTGTTTGTAAGGGTTTGCACCGATGAATGCCGGAAGAAATGAGTGATGAATGTTGATAATTTTATCTTCATACGCTTCCACAAATCGTGATGTCAAAATACGCATGTATTTAGCCAAAACGATGTAATCGATTTCCCCAAGGTTTTTAAGACACTCCAACACTTTTGTTTCGTGTTCGTCACGATCACATCCGACATGCGATACCGTGTAAAAAGGGATACCGAATTTAGAAACCAAAGGCTCCAGCAAATCATAATTGGACACTACCGCCACAATTTGAGCATCCAGCTCACCGGCTTCATAACGGATCAAGATGTCCCCCAACGCATGCGACTCTTTCGTCGCCATCAAGACAATACGTTTTTTACGCGGGGCAATCACTTCCAAGACGGTATCTTTTGGCAGTACACTGGAAAGCTCTTGTCTCAAGTCTTCAACATCAATATCGCCCGCCACAACACTGCGCATAAAAAACTTATTGTGCGTTTTATCGACAAATTCATGATTGGAAATAATATTAAGATTTCGGTGATAAAAAATACTGGAAACTTTATACACAAGCCCTTTTTCATCATTGCACTGAATGAGGACACGATACTGTTCGTTTGTATTAATACTCATGAACGGATCGTATCCAATCGATTGTCGATAGTCGCCAGAAGATATTCAAAAAAATTCAGAGTCAAATCCACTTTTGCTTCAATATTAACGTTATTAGGAGATTGAAATCCTTCAAATAACACTAACAAGCGCTCTCGTATCCCCTCACGCATTCTTACTTCATCATCCGATCCAGCCGCAGGGATCTCCCCTGCCAATACACTCGCAAACGAGCTAGCAGCCACGGCTTCTTCTTCAACTGGTTGACTTGGCACCGGTTCTTCAGCTGCAACAGCAATGTTTTGAGGTTGCATCAATGGATCATGACTGACAATATCGTCTAATTCGGCTAACGTCGATAAAATAACATCTTTTAGTTCCATGCGCGCAACAGCCACCTTTCAAACTGGATAAACTCTGCTTTTTCGTCCATCTGTACAAAAAAGGTCTTCATTTCGTTATTAACCCCAAGAAATTTTTTTCGCATACCTGAGAGACGGCGAATGGCTATTTTAGCATCACTGTTAGCTGGGTCTTTTTTCAAAATTTCTTTGTAGATCTCCAACGCCTCTTCTTTGAGGCCTTGGAGTTCGTAAATATTAGCTAAGGTTAAAGTTTGCATTTGGCCGCGAAATTAGCGATAATGGAACCCATTTCGCTGGTTGAACAAATCTCTTTTGCATCATAAGCCGCAATATCTTTGGTACGATACCCTTGAGCTAACGCTTGCTTAATCCCATAATCAATACGATCCGCTGCTTTGTGCTCATTGAGGGCGTATCGAAGCATCATCGACGCACTTGAAATGGTTGCAATCGGATTAGCGATTCCCTGCCCTGCGATATCAGGAGCTGAGCCGTGAATCGGCTCATACACACCAATAGCAGCCCCCACAGAAGCCGATGGGAGCAAACCGATTGAACCCGAAAGCATACTGGCTTCATCGCTGAGGATATCACCGAAGATATTTCCGGTCAAAATAACATCGAATTGTTTCGGATCACGGATAAGCTGCATTGCGGCATTGTCAACGTACATGTGACTGAGTTGAACCTCCGGATATTCTTTCGCCACTTCTTCAACCACTTCACGCCAAAGCTGACTCACATCCAAAACATTGGCTTTGTCTACCGAGCACACTTTTTTAGTACGCTCCATCGCGATTTTAAAGGCAACATGGGCGATGCGAATGACTTCATCACGGGTGTATACCATCGTATTCCAACCCTTGTTTTCATCACGCCCTTTTGGTTCACCGAAATAAATACCGCCGATAAGTTCACGCACCACCATCAGATCAACACCTTTGACGATCTCAGGCTTGAGTGAGCTGGCATTAATCAGTTCATCATACACACTTGCAGGACGGAGATTTGCGAATACTCCCAGCTCTTTACGAAAACGCAACAATCCGCTCTCAGGGCGTTTTTCTCTTGGGAGCGTGTCCCACTTCTCTCCGCCGATAGCACCGAATAATACGGCATCACTTGATAATGCCGTGTCAATGGTCTCTTGAGGAAGTGGATCGCCTGTCACATCATAAGCGCATCCCCCCATCAAGGCTTCACGGTAATTAAACGAAATATTCTCGCTCGGGGCTACGGCATCGAGTACTTTGACCGCTTCGTCAATTATTTCAGGGCCGATTCCGTCCCCTTTAATCAGTGCAATATTATAGGTTTTCATACATTCTGTTCCTGTGCGTCAATTTCTGCTTTTGCATAGTTCATAAGTCCGCCAGCAGCAATAAGCTCTTGCATAAACGGAGGGATAGGGGTAAAGTTATAGACTTTTTGGGTTGTAAGATTCGTAATCGTCCCCGCATCCATATCGATGCTGACACGTTCACCCTCTTTGATTTCACTGCTTTGCGGTAATTCAAAAATCGGCAATCCCATATTAAAGGCATTACGGTAAAAAATACGGGCAAAGGTCGGTGCGATAACGGCAGCTACACCAGCAGCCTTCAATGCGATAGGGGCATGTTCACGTGAAGAACCGCATCCGAAATTCTCTCCCGCAACAATAATATCACCGGGAGTCATTTTGCTCACAAACGTCGGATCAGCATCTTCCATAACGTGTTTTGCGAGTTCTGCTGGGTTTGAAGTGCTCAGATATCGGGCAGCGATAATAAGATCGGTATCGATATCTTTACCGAAATTCCAAACTTTACCTTTCATTTTTTGCATACTTTATCCTATATGTTTTAAATTGAGAAGATTATAGCAAAGATGAGTTGAAACTCTATTAAACCCCAACCTGTGTGGAGTTTAATTAAACAGATGTTTAACGTTTCAAGCTGTTGGTAGTGGCAAGCATTTCATCACTGGTTGTGATGACTTTAGAATTGGCATCATACGCGCGTTGCCCTGTAATAAGATCGGTGAGTTCGACGACGAGTTGGACGTTTGAAAGCTCTACAAATCCTTGGCGAATGTTCCCAAGACCGTCATTTCCAGGTGTACCCTCAACCGGCTGACCGGAAGCATCCGTTTCAACAAAAAGGTTGTCTCCCATAGCGTGTAATCCGGCAGGATTGATAAAATTGGTCAATGATATCTGCCCTATTTGCGTCGCTTGCGCCTGCCCTGCTTGGGTAACGCTCACAATACCGTCGGTTCCAATACTGATGTTGGTCGAATCTTCAGGGATAACCACCTCAGGGATAACCGTGTATCCATCTGAATTGACTAAGGTTCCGTTTTGATCAACTTTCAAAGAACCGTTGCGTGTATACACTTCTGTACCGTTAGGAAGCTGGAGTTTCAAAAATCCTTTTCCCGTAATCGCAAGGTCCAAAGAGTTGTCGGTTTGCTTGAGGCTTCCTTCAGAGAAAATCTTGTTGATTGCCGTTGGTCGAACCCCTAGACCCACTTCGATACCTGTTGGAGACTGCGTAGTATCACTCGTAGATGTTCCGGCATAGGTCATGACTTTGTACATCAAATCCGCAAATTCCGCACGCGATTTTTTGTACCCCATCGTGTTAACGTTGGCAATATTATTCGCGGTCGTATCGATTTGTGTTTGCATTGCCAGCATTCCGGTTGAGCTGGTATAAAGTGATTGCATCATTGTTCTATCTCCTTAGGTTATCGACGTGTGGAAGCGATTTTTTCAATCGCATCACGGTTAAGATCATTCATCTGTGAATCCATCGCTTTTTGATACATACCGACCAAACGGTTTGCTTCTACGAGGGCGATCATTTCATGTACGGCATTTACATTGCTTTTTTCTACGTATCCTTGCATGACACTGCCGCTTTGAGCTACAGGGGTCAATGGATCAGCCAAATCTGGAGCATAAAGGTTATCCCCTTCTTTGGTCAACATACGGAGATTTTGCGGTTGAACGATCAACATGCTAGCACCTGCAACCATCTGTGTTGAACCCGGCACATTCGTTGAAAATTGGCCGTTTTTATCCAGCGTCACGATTTCGTTTTGCGGCACCGACAACTTCGTATCCCTGTTTATTGACCAATTTTCCGTCTTTGTCCATTGTGAAAGAGCCATCACGGGTTAAACGTATTCCTTGCGGTGTATTTACTGCAAAAAATTGTCCCTCTTTATTCAAAGCGATATCGAAAGTATTCTCCGTAGCTTGCAATGTCCCTAGAGAAAAATCGGTATAAGCATCCGTGATTTGAGGAACACGGGCTAACGATCGGTTCAAATATTGCGCTGCTTGCTCGGTATGGTTTTTAAGAGGAAGCTCATCTCTGGCTTCTTTATACAAACGGGCGAAATCGCCTGTTATTAGCTGCTCTTTTTTGTAACCGGCCGTATTGACGTTTGCTAAATTTGCCGCAATCGTATCCATTCGGTTAAATTGGGCAACCATTCCACCCGTCGCGGCATAATATCCGGTCTGCATTCCTGATCCTTGAAATGATATTAGGACAAGTAAGCAAAGGCCATTCCACATTTCTTTTAAGAGAGGAACTTTCATTTCAATGGTAAATTTAATAATATTTCGGTATAATCCTATTCTTTTTTTAACGGCAAGGGAGCCTTCTTCATAATGAGCGTCAAAGACTTAAACAAACACATCGAAACACTGTTTACGGAACATAAATCTAAAAATTGTCTTACTTATGAGGCCATTGTTGAGGCGTTTGATAAGCAACCGACTCTTGCTCAAGCTAAAAATATTTTAAAATTGGCAGAAAAATACAAAACCTGTCTTTTTACCTCTTCTGAGCACGCAAAGATTCTCAATCAGCAAGAGGCCGATGCAAAACGTGCCGCTCAGATCAAATACATTGAAGAAGCAAGCACCGATCAGTTTGACATTCTAAAACAACATGAGCTTTTGGAGTGGTCACGTTCGGATTCTCCCGTTCGTATGTACCTGCGTGAAATGGGGCAGATTCCCCTTCTTACAAAAGAAGAAGAGGTTGAAATTTCAAAACGTATGGAGATGGGTGAAGAGATCATTATTGATGCGATCTGTTCGGTCCCTTATCTCATCGAGTTTATTCTCGACTACAAAGATCCCCTCATCAACCGTGAGCGACGCGTAAAAGAGCTCTTTAAAAGTTTTGAAGACGATGCGGAAGAAGATGATGGTGTTTCTGATGATGACGTGGATGATACAGACGATGAAGAGAGCAAAGAAAAAGCCCCTTCGGCCAAAGATAAAAAACGGATTGAAAAAGTAATCACGTCGTTTAAAGCATTGGAAAAAGCGAAAAAAGATTGGACGAAAGCAACCGAAAAAATGCTTGAAGAGCGCACGCTTGAAGAGATGGATCCGGATTACGTCCTCTTTTTCCTAAACGTCAGCTTTAAGAAAAAAACCCTCAAAGACGCATTGATGGATTTGGGGCCAACCTCGAAACTGATCAATGAGTTGGTTCGCTCTATGGAAACGGCACTGCGAAGTGATGAAGGGTTTGATCGTGAATTGAAACGTTTGGAGTACAAACTCCCTCTTTTCAACGATCAGCTGAAAAAAAATCACGTGGTTATTGTCAATAAAATCACCGAAATGACCAAAGAAGACATCGCTTCTAAAGTGCCGGAAGCCACGATGGTCAGCACCTATATGGAGATCAAAAAACTCATCCAGACCAAAGAAGCGTCCAAAGGCGGCTTTGATATGGAACCTGAAAAACTTGCTGATATTTTGGAACAGATTAAACGCGGGAAAAACATCTCTGAAACGTCGAAGACACGCATGGCGAAAAGTAACCTTCGTCTCGTTGTCTCCATCGCAAAACGTTATACCAATCGCGGCCTTCCATTCTTGGATCTGATTCAAGAAGGAAACATCGGATTGATGAAAGCGGTTGATAAATTTGAATACCAAAAAGGGTATAAATTTTCAACCTATGCTACATGGTGGATTCGTCAGGCGATCAGCCGTGCTATCGCCGATCAGGCACGTACCATTCGTATCCCGATTCACATGATAGAAACCATCAACCGCATCAATAAAATCATGCGCAAACATCTCCAAGAGCATGGTAAAGAGCCGGATGTTGAAACCATCGCAGAAGAAGTCGGTTTATCGGTTGAGAAAGTCAAAAACGTCATCAAAATCACCAAAGAGCCGATTTCACTCGAAGCACCTATCGGGAATGAAGAAGATGGGCGTTTTGGAGATTTTATCGAAGACAAGATGTCTCTTTCTCCTTCGGATGCAGTTCTCAAAGATGACCTAAAAGTTCAAATTGAGGGTGTTCTTGAACAGCTCAACGAACGTGAAAAAGCAGTTATTAAAATGCGTTTTGGAATTATGGACGATGAGAGTGACCGCACTCTCGAAGAGATCGGAAAAGAGCTCAACGTGACACGTGAACGTGTGCGCCAAATCGAAAGCAGTGCCATCAAAAAGCTTAAACACCCAAAAGTGGGTCGTAAATTGAAAAACTACATCGAAGACTAATGACATTCGATCAACAATGGATTGAATACGATTTCAATCCATTTATCTTATTCAGCGCCAGCGGTAAAGTCCTCTCTCTTAACACGGAAGCGCAATATTTACTGGGTGCCGCTGACGCTTCCGTCATTTATAAAATTGCCATGGCCAATGCCAACTCCACTTTTGGATTCAAAACGACGTTTATGGATCTTGAATTCGGCCGTTTTAAATTTTTCGGCATTACCATAGGGTACGAAGATGAGGAACAAATCGGCATTCGTCTCTATCAACTCCCCTCCTTCCAATTTACAAAACAAAAGCCTGAGGGAAATTTGATTAATATCTATACCCTTATAGACTTATGTATCAGTTCCAATTCCATCGGCTCTAGCATCAAATATCTCAAAGAGCTTGATCCTTCTATTCCCGAAATACGCTTACACGCAGAGCTTTTTATTAAACTCCTCAACAAAACATATCAGGCATTCAATAACAATGAAACCGTACTCACACGCCTCTTTTTTAGAGTTGGTGAGCACATTAAATTTGAAGGGGAAAAATATTCTCTCTTTGCTATCGAACTCTCAAGCACAAATATGAATGCCAAATACTCTTCAGAACTTACTCGCTTGGCGGAAGAGAATAATCTCTACTGTGAAGTAAGAGAGTCCAAAGTCACGATAAACATTCCAATGATTACGAAGTAAACCATTCTTTGGATATTAAGTAGCCAATAACAATCCCATAGCCTAATCCTATGAGATACGGCAGCAGTTGCAACATCTGATTGTTTTGCAACGTGATAAATCCCAATGCAAAAAAAGCATACGGTATAAGACGGTAAGCTGAAATCCAAGCCCCGGAATTTTTAACGGTGTTTTCGATTATGGCTTGTTTCTGAAGTTTTTTTTGGGCTTTGATCATCTCTTTGACGTCCGCTATCTCCATATTCCGTTCATCTTCGTACAGATCATAGGGATCATCCATAACGTCAATCGCGTCTTTATGATCGTCTATCTCTACTTCACCCACTTTAGCGCGAATCATGTTGCGGTAGGCATACAGCGATCCCATCGTTATCATGGCCCCAGAGAACATTGCTGTTTCAAAACTAGCGAATACCGCATCTGAAATCACTAACAATAAGAGAATCGGAACATGCAGAAGAACGATAAAGAGAGCGGTTTTTTTAATCTTCGTCATCATCATCTTTACCAATGGTTTGCCCCATATTGTATCGGGGGTCTTTGGCTAATTTTTCAAATTCTTTGTACTGTTTACTGTAGGCTTTGTAAACATTTGCGATGGCAGCAGCAATCCCGATAGCCACACCGATCCACAAAAGCCACGTAATGCCCGTAAGCTTTTTGAGCCCTAATCCTATCCCCACCCCGATTAAAACGGCCACGACCATCGAAATACCCAAAGAGAGGCTCTCTGCCCCCTCGATGATTGGTTTTAATCGTGGTTTTTGCTCTTCTTCATTTTCCATTAAAGTGCTCCAAAAATGATATCAGCTGCAGCAATTGTCTCTTCAATCATCGCATCCGTTGTTGCCGTAGAAATAAATCCGGTTTCAAACTGCGAACACGCAAAATAAAAACCGGCATCCAACATTGCTGCATGAAATGCTGCAAAACGCTGTGTATCACTGCCCAGCGCATCTTCAAAGTTTGCAACATTGTTCCCGTTAAAGAAAAATCCGAACATCGATCCGCGCACATCAGTTTGCAACGGTATATTATGTTTTTTGGCCGCTTCACTAAATCCTTGCATCAACCGTTTGGCTCTCTCTTCCAATATTGCGAAAATTCTTCCATTTTCTTTGAGCTTGCGAATCGACGCGAGACCTGCGGCCATAGCCACGGGATTACCGCTGAGCGTTCCTGCTTGATACACGCCCCCCTCAGGTGAGAGACACGCCATAATGTCACGTCGTCCTCCAAACGCGCCCACAGGCATACCCCCGCCGATAACCTTACCCAGCGTTACCAAATCAGGTTTAGTCCCCGTGATACTTTCAGCCCCGTGCAAACAAGCACGAAAACCGCTCATCACCTCATCAAAAATCAACAAAGCTCCATGCTCATCACACACCGCTCTCAATTGTGCCAAGAAGTCTTTGTTCGCAGGAACCAGTCCCATATTCCCAGCAATCGGCTCGATGATAACACACGCAATCCCGGGACTGTCTTGAAAACACGCCCTAACACTGTCTATATTGTTATACTCGGCTAACAATGTATGTTTGGTAAAATCCGCAGGAACGCCCGGTGAACTAGGTGTTCCGAACGTTGCAGCACCCGAACCCGCTTGGACGAGCAGCGCATCGCTGTGCCCATGATAACAGCCGGTAAATTTCACGATATCATCCCGTCCCGTAAACCCGCGCGCAAGACGTATAGCACTCATAACCGCTTCCGTACCACTGCTGACAAAACGTACTTTCTCAATCGAGTCATAAATCGAAATAATCAGTTGGGCCAGTTCACTCTCAGCCTCTGTCGGGGCTCCAAAACTCAGACCATGTTTCACCGCTTCGATAACGGCGTTTTCAATGCTCTCATCACGGTGTCCGAAAATCAACGGTCCCCAACTCTGTACATAATCGACATAACGGTTGTTATCGATGTCAATGAGATAGCCGCCCTCACCGCTGGCGATAAATCGGGGAATCCCGCCAACGCTTTTGAATGCCCGTACCGGAGAGTTTACACCACCAGGGATGAGTCCTTGAGCTCTTAAAAATGCTTCTTTTGAATGCTGAATGTTCATGAATGGTTGTCCTGTACTAACGTCTTTTATAAGTGCTCGAATTATAACCATTAACCCATTAACGCGATATAATGCCCCTTATGAAAATGCACTCTTATTTTCGAATCTCTCTTCTGCTTGCCCTTGTTATTCACAGCATACTTGCCGTACTGGTGCTCTTAGCCCTTTATCTCCTCGAAAGCCACCCAAAGCCGTCTCTGATGAAAAACAAACGGTTGGAACTTTCCCTCAAGGAACCTCGGTTACCAACGCAAACCTCTGCTTCAAACGTCCAAAAAAGAGATCCATCCTCTGTTCCTATCTCAACTACTGCACCCGCGCATACCGTTCCCATCACCCATGCAGGTTTTCTCCCAACGCCCCAAACAGCTTTTTCCAAACCCGAGGAATCATCCCTCCCCTCCTACATAAAACGCCATTATGGGGATGATTTTTTTGAACTCTCACGAGGAGAGCAAGAATATATCCTCAATAATTTGCAAAAAATACGCCAAATCAATGATATCGTTGGGAATCGATTACTCCAAAATAAACCGCAAGAAAATCTTGAAAATCGGGACAACAACTATGTCGAATTTATCCTCCATCCTGATGGGAGCATTAGCGATATGTATTTGAGAAATGAACGCAGCGAATCGCTGTTGGACGAACTCACCTTAGAGACCATCGAACTGGCCCATTCCCAATACCCAAAGCCGCAACAAAAAACACTCATACGCATCCGTGTATGGATTTTAATCAAATAATAAATGCATTTAACTCTTTTGGCTATAATTGCCTAAAACCAACCTAACGATTGAGACTTATGCCGCGAACCAAATCTTTTTCTCTTTATGCATTTATCATTGCATTGCTGGTTCATTTTATTATTTTTCTGATGGTTGTATTGTTTAATACCCTCTCTCCAAAACTCTTTCCACAACCCAAAGAAAAACCTCAAGAATCGCGTTTTAAAATTTCCCTCAAGACACAGCCCAAAGCACCCAAAGAGGCGATTGTCAAGAATACGATTCAAAAAATAACCAAAGCTCCCCCTATGCCAAAAGGGGAACAGCTCAAGAAACCCACTTTTGCCCCTAAAGCCCAAAAAACACCCGATCCAAAACCTACCGTCAAACCGCAAACAGCCCAGCCCATTACCTCCACCCAAGAATCAGCCGCAACTCCTCCTGAACCAAAACGGGCATTTGAACGGCATGTTGCCCCGCAAGTAGCCACCATAGAACGCCAACCGCAACCTAAAAAAGGATTCTATGAGTTCGCATCAACAGCTGATCCCAATCTTAAATCCGCATCATCAGAGTCTATCACCAAAGTCAGCGACAACATACAAAAGCTTTACGGGGACAAGTTTGGGGAGCTTTCAGAGGGGGAGCAAAAATACATTCTCGATCATCAAGAGACAATGCGCCGCATCACCCAAAGCGTTTTGGATCGTTATGGACGCTCCAAGATTCCCGATAACCTCCGTGTGGATGAAACCAATACCATCGAGTTTTATCTCCATCCCGATGGGAGTATTTCGGAGATCCATTTCCTAAAAACCAGTCGCTTCTCGATACTCAACGACACCACCAAAGAAACCATAGAGTTGGCCTACGCCAGATACCCTCGTCCCGCACAAAAAACACTCATTCGTTATCGGGTTTGGTACAATTTACGGTAATTTTTTGATCACTGCCAACGCACCCTTATAAATCGGCTCATCGATAAACCCGTACCGTTCATCCACAAACCCTGTTATCCCTTTGGCTTCTTGTTCTTCAAACAGCTTCACAATTTCCCGACACCGTTGTATCTCCTCTTCGCTGTGTCCAAAAACCTCATGAATCAACGTAACCTGATCGGGGGTAATACACCCCTTGGCATCCAGTCCGATCATTCACCCTTTTGCATCCAATCCGATCATTTTTTCAAGTTCAAGCCAGTTTCGTAATCCATCGCTGTTTTTGTAGTCCTGATACACAAATGAAATCGGCTTCACACCGCAAGCTCTCGTGGTGATCATAAAATGGGACAGCATATACTGCATCGTAGGATTATCAGGAGTCAATAGACTCTGGGAAAGTCCCAAATCGGCGAAAAGATCAAGTACCCCTAGATAATATGCTTTAACACGCGAATGAATTGCCAACTCACCCAACGCCAGCCACGCTTCTTTGGTCTCAATAGAGAGATGGACTTCGATGTTTTCGTCAATCAGGTCAAGCGCTTTTTGCACCTCTTCAACGCGGCGTATTTTGGGAATACGAATCGCATCGGGCATAAAAGCATTCAGATAAGCTATCTCTTCAACTCCCCCCTCATCCAATGCATTGATACGTACCACCAGTTTTTTATCCAGTTTTGAAAACGTTGCTAGCGCAATGGCGCATAAACGCAGAGCATACGGTTTTTGCTGCGCACTCACCCCATCTTCGAGATTAAGGATAATGCATTCGGAACTCAGTGTGGGGATTTTACTCAAATGTTTGAGATTATGGGTTGAGAGCATCAAACAGGAGCGAAAAGAGAGGGAGCGATTTTGGACTCTAGAGACGGGAACAGCCAAGCGGTTTAACGCTTCTAAATTGTGCGTTTCAATGAGGTTAGTGAGGTTTTCGTTGTGAAGCGGCACGTTTGAACTCTTCTCGGTGGAGGTAATAGTAGAGGGTTTGGATCTCGGTATCGGTGAGATAGTAACGCGGCATGCCTACAATTTTGCTGTTGACGGAATGATAAAATTTAGAAAAGGGTATTTTGTTAATCGGCTTGCCTTCGAATACTTTTTTTTCACCTTTGTCTTTGTACGCAGCAATCCGTCGCCCCTCACCCGATTCGCCATGACACATTTGGCATCCGATTCCGCGTGGATTATGATACAAACCGGCGGCATATTCCTCTTTGGTGATAAACGTGGCAGCACCGTAAACCTGTATCCCTATAAACAAAGCCAGCAGTACTCTCACATCATCCCTTTAACCATTTGTTAGTCTTTTGTCGGTATCATACCCAAAAACAATTTGACGGTGACTAAATGCAGCTATTAGACGGTAAATCCCTCGCCAAAAAAATCGAAGACAATGTTGCGCTAGAGGCAAAAGAGCTTAAAAATCGCACGGGAAATGTCCCTGGATTGGCCGTAATATTGGTCGGTCACGATCCTGCGAGCCAAGCGTATGTCGGCATGAAGAAAAAAGCGTGCGACCGTGCAGGATTTTATTCCGTCACCCACGAAATGCCCGATGACATCTCTCAAGACGCGATCATTAAAACCATCCAAATGATGAACGATAATCCCAATATTGACGGTATTTTGATTCAGCTTCCCCTTCCAAGCCACATTGACACCACTAAAATCCTTGAAGTTGTCGCACCCAACAAAGACGTTGACGGTTTCCATCCGTATAACGTAGGGCGTCTGACCACAGGACTTGATGGATTTGTCCCCTGTACCCCGTTGGGTGTTATGCATCTGCTCAACGAATACAACATCAACCCAAAAGGTAAAGATGCCGTGATCGTCGGTGCTTCCAATATCGTGGGAAAACCGATGGCCGCGTTACTCCTTAACGCTCATGCAACCGTCACCATCACTCATATTCAAACCAAAGATCTCAAAGCCCACACCCTCCAAGCCGACATTTTACTCGTAGGTGCAGGCGTCATCAATCTCATCAAAGAAGACATGGTCAAAGAGGGATGCATCGTCATCGATATCGGGATCAACCGTGCCAGCGATGGGCGCCTTGTAGGCGACGTTGACTACGACGCCGTTGCTCCTAAAACATCGTACATCACCCCAGTACCCGGAGGAGTAGGTCCTATGACCATCGCCATGCTGCTGTCCAATACCCTTAAAGCTGCACAAAATCATGCAAAAGAGCGCCATTCATGAAGAAAAAAATTCTCGATAGTTTAGTAAAGACCTACCATTTTTCCAACAGCTGGACAGGAACCATCATCATTGTTTTGTTTGTTATCTTTTTTATTGCTCAGGCGTTTCGTATTCCTAGTGGGTCTATGAAAGATTCGCTCTTGATCGGTGATCATCTGTTTGCGAAAAAATTTGCCTACGGCATCCCTACCCCGCATCTCCCATTCCTTGAGATACCTCTGGTACCCGGTACCGATGGACATATCTATAATGGAGATGAACCAAAACGCGGTGATATCGTCATTTTTCGCTACCCAAACGATACCAAACTCCATTATGTCAAACGATGCGTTGCCCTTCCTGGAGATGAACTTTTTGTTTTGGATAAAGTTTTGTATCTGCACCCTAGAGAGGGCAATGATTATGCAAAAAAAGCGTTTCCAAATTACGATCTAATCAATATCGACGGCAAACTGTGGGTCAAAGACCCTTATACGTTAGAGCATCCTGGAATTCACCATGATGACAATATCGTCGATAATGGCGTATTTCCTGCTGAAATATTTAATACCAATCACATCATTGTTCCCCATGGAGAATACTTTATGATGGGTGACAACCGTGATCATTCCAACGACAGCCGTTTTTGGGGTGCTGTTCCTTATGGTTTAGTTGAGGGGACACCGTGGTTTGTCTATTTTAGTATCAACGATAATTACGAAGTGCGCTGGGATCGTATCGGTAAAACACCGTATGACTTAGAGCAAAAAGAGATATTAGACCGTGCTATTGAGCAACGCCTCATTGAAGATGCCAACGACAATGAACTTTATTGATTTGCTAGGCATCCCAACCGCCATTATTGCACTGCTCATCGCCATTATCGGCCATGAGATCATGCACGGCTGGGTTGCCTACAAATATGGAGACACGACTGCCAAAGAAAATGGCCGTCTGAGCATCAATCCGCTCGTCCATATCGATCCAATCGGTTCGATTCTCGTTCCCCTTATGACCTATTTTTTACCTATGCTGTTAGGTGCCTCTAGCGGTTTTTTATTTGGATGGGCAAAACCTGTCCCCGTTAACATGCACACTGTCATACGTAACGGCGGATACAACGCAGCGATGCAGGTGAGTCTGGCGGGGATCGTTTACAATCTGTTTTTAGCAACCTTGTTTTCTGTTATTCTCACCTCAATGCATGAACCGCAAAGCTCAGAGAGCCTCATCTACGTCTTTTCATTGATGTTAATCATTGCGCTTGTCAAAATCAATGTGGTGTTAGCTGTGCTCAATCTCCTTCCCATCCCTGGATTTGACGGAGCCCATTTTTTAAGTTATGTGGCTTTGAAATTTCGTGTTTTTAAAGTGGCTGAGTTTTTCGCTAAAGCCGAACCTTATGGAATGATTGTTATCATCATCATTTTAATGACACCCCTAAAAGTGCCTCTCTTAATCTGGCCCGTGTCAACACTACTCAATTTATTGCTCACATAAAAAGGGAACCTATGAAATTTTACATCGCAACTGACCACGCCGGACTTGATCTTAAAGACTTTACCGTTGAACTTCTCCTTCAAAAAGGACATGAGATCATTGATTTGGGACCTTTTGATAAAGAGAGAGTGGATTATCCTGATTACGCGGTAAAAGTGTGCAAAGAGGTTCTTGATGACCCTGCGGCACAGGGAATTTTGATTTGCGGCTCAGGTATCGGCATGTCTATGGCAGCCAATCGTTTTCACGGCATCCGTGCGGCACTTTGTCATGATGCCTATACGGCTACAGTTGCACGGGGACACAATGACGCAAACGTACTGTGCTTTGGAGAGCGTATCGTCGGACAGGGAGTTGCCGAATCCATTTTGGATGCCTGGATTGCGGGAAAATTTGAAGCAGGCCGACATTGCGGACGTGTAGATAAAATTGAAGCGATCAAAGGATAATGCATGTTTTTTGAGTGGTCATTGCTCACCATTGTTACGTTAGGGGCACTTTTTTTCTTAGTCAAAATGTTCTATTTTCGCAGCATTACCGTCAAAGAACAACGCTCAAGCGAAATGATGAAATTGACGCTGCGAGAAGCGGAAATACTGATACGAAAATATCAAATTCAATTGCAGCGTGCACTGGGTAACGTAGATATTCTGAGCGAGGAACTCAATAATTTGCGTAACGAAGTAAAAACACTCAAACAGCGTAATTCAAAATATCGTATTGATACCGATCGTCTTCAAAATAAAATTGCAGAACTCGAAGGGCGCATCGACGCGCTTATATAATTTAATTCAAGGATTTTTATGACATTAAGTACGCAAGATAAAGCCATTTTAATGGATTCCATTCGTGACATACACGATTTTCCAAAGCCGGGGATCGTCTTTAAAGACATTACTACTTTGCTTTCCAATAAAGACGCGTATGCCTTATTAATGAAACATTTGTACGATCGTTACAGCACGTACAATCTTACTCATGTTGCCGGCATTGATGCGCGCGGTTTTATTTTTGGCGCCGCACTCGCGCAAATGCTGGGCGTAGGCTTTGTTCCCATTCGTAAAAAAGGGAAGCTTCCGTACACAACCGTATCTGAAAAATATTCTCTCGAATACGGTGTTGACGAAGTCGAAGTACACATTGATGCATTTTCCAATGTCGAAAACCCAAAAGTTTTACTCATAGATGATTTGATCGCTACTGGGGGAACTGCCTTTGCAGCGGCAAGCCTTATCAACAAAGTTGGAGCACACTGTGTTGAAGCATGTTTTATTATGGGTCTCGATTTTTTACATGGCCAGTCAAAATTAAACGAAGTTGTTAATGTCTATACTGTTATCGGAGTCGATTAATGTATATCCCTTCCCCTTCCAAATTCGATCCGCAAAATGGCCATTTCGGAATGTTTGGAGGACGCTATGTCCCTGAAACCCTTATGCCTGCACTTCTTGAACTTGAAAAAGCGTATGAAGAAATCCGTTTTGATGAGACCTTTTGGAAAGAGGTGGACGGCTATCTTACTGATTATGTCGGACGCCCAAGCCCACTGTATTATGCCGCAAATCTCTCCCAAGAGTTAGGAGCAAAAATCTACCTCAAACGTGAAGATTTAAATCACACGGGTGCACACAAAGTCAATAACGTTATCGCCCAAGGGCTCATGGCAAAACGTCTGGGAATGAAAAAAGTGATCGCTGAAACAGGTGCAGGACAGCATGGCGTTGCAACCGCTACGATTGCCGCACTTTTAGGACTTGAATGTGAAGTATTCATGGGTGCCAAAGACGTTGCACGCCAAGAGCTTAATGTCTTTCGTATGAAACTGCTGGGAGCCAAAGTTCATGCGGTGCAAAGCGGTTCCAAGACGCTGAAAGATGCTATGAACGATGCCATTCGCCACTGGGTAACCCATGCCCGTGACACTTTTTACATTATCGGAACCGTTGCAGGACCACACCCCTCCCCTATGATGGTACGAGATTTTCAAGCCATTATCGGCTGTGAAGCTCGTGCACAGATTTTGGAAAAAGAGGGAAAACTTCCCGACTACGTACTCGCGTGTATCGGTGGAGGCTCTAATGCTATTGGAATGTTTCAACATTTTCTTGAAGACAAAGAGGTTCAATGCATCGGTATCGAAGCGGGTGGACTGGGAATTGAAACGGACAAACACGGTTGTTCTTTGGAAAAAGGACGCCCAGGTGTACTGCATGGTCAAATGAGTTATTTACTCCAAGACGATGATGGGCAGATTCTCGAAGCCCATTCGATTTCAGCCGGCTTGGATTATCCGGGTATCGGACCTGAACATGCTTTTCACAAAGACAACGGTACCGTAAGTTACGACAACATCACTGACCAAGAAGCACTGGATGCTTTTGTATGGCTCAGTCGCGCCGAAGGAATTATCCCTGCCTTTGAATCGGCTCATGCAGTGGCTTATCTCAAAAAGATGGCCGACATAAAAGGAAAAACAATTATTGTCAACATCTCCGGACGCGGCGATAAAGACATGATTCAAGCCAAACAGCTATTAAATTTTGATAACTAAGGGATTAAATTGGAGCACTTATTTATTGAATGGCTAAAAGATTACGGCTACATTGTCCTTTTTGGCTGGAGTATTTTAGAAGGCGAACTGGGTCTCGTAATGGCCGGAATCATGTCCCATACGGGCGATATGAATTTGTTTATTGCCATCATCGTAGGTGCTTTGGGCGGATTTGTAGGGGACCAAATTTATTTTTACATCGGGCGTTATAACAAAAAATACATTCATGAGAAACTCCGATCTCAACGTCGCAAATTTGCCATTGCTCATTTATTGCTGAAAAAATACGGATGGCCATTGATTTTTGTTCAACGCTATATGTATGGCATGCGTACGGTTATCCCTATGGCCATAGGTTTGACCAAATATTCAGGACGCCAATTTGCCATTATCAACTTGGTCAGTGCTCTTTTTTGGGCTGCCCTCACTATTGTCCCTGCCTATTATTTCGGTGCACAATTGTTGGCAATTTTAGCATGGATCAAAGCTCATTGGTATCTTGCCATTCCGCTTGCACTGACTATTTTTGGTTCCATTACTTTGATCTTTAAACGTATTGAAAATAACTTTTTGGAGAAACGCCGTGTACGTCAAACTCGATAATCAACCTCTTGAGCTGATCCATGCTGATCTCACTTTGGAATTTTTAACAGCAGCACAGCTTGAAACTCATCCGCATAAGGGCTTACTAACCCAAGCGGGATTCAAAGCCGAGTCAGAACAGCTATGCCCCCTGCATGAACACCGCCTTTTAATATGCGGCATCAGTGACGTAACCCATGAAAACATGCGAAGTGCCATGAGTAGTGCTATCAAAGCTGCCATGAACTACGGCTATACATCCATCAAACTCTCTCAATACGGCGAAAATCTCTTTAAATCCCTCATTGAGGGAGCTGTTTTAGGCAGTTACCAGTTCAACAGCTATAAATCGCAACCAAAAACAACTTCCCTTAAAGAGGTTATTTTTTCCACCCAAAACGTTGATGCTGTCGCTTTAAATATTGATACACTAACCACCATTCTCGAAGAAAGTCTTATTATTGCAAATGCGACTAATTTTGTACGTGATTTGGTGAATCAAACTCCCTATGATATGACACCTCAAGGGATGGCCGTTACAGCCGATTCACTCTCAAAAACCAACAATCTTAAATGCACTATTCTCGATGTCAACGGTCTAGAAGCTCAAAAAATGAATGCCATGATCAGCGTCGGACGCGCTTCCATCAATCCTCCGCGACTCATTCATCTGGCCTACAAACCTAAAAATCCCAAAAAAGTGATCACTCTCGTGGGCAAAGGGCTCACCTACGACAGCGGTGGTCTGAGTCTCAAAGCTGCAGCTTCCATGGTCACCATGAAAATGGACAAAGCAGGTGGATGTGCCCGACGATGTCCTTGTAGCCAAAAACGGTAAAACCATCGAAGTACGCAACACCGATGCCGAAGGGCGCCTTGTTCTCGCGGATGTCTTAGGCTATGCCCAAGAAAATGTCAAAGCTGATTTTATCTTCGACTACGCCACCCTCACAGGTGCTTGTATGGTCGCTCTTGGGCCCTACACGACAGGCGTGATGGGACACAACGAAACACTCAAACAAGAGTGGCTGAGTGCGGCAGAGCAAAGCGGCGAATACTGTGGTATCTTACCGTTTAACCGCCACCTCAAAAAACTGATCAAAAGTGACCTCGCCGATGTGTGCAATGTCTCTAGTAAACCTTATGGTGGAGCCATCACCGCCGCGCTGTTCCTCGATAATTTCATCGATGAAGATATGAAACAAAAATGGGTACATTTCGACATCGCAGGTTCCGCCTATACCGAGAGCGCATGGGATGTCCATACCTATGGCGGCACGGGTGCAGGCGTACGCATGACACTTGAGTGGCTACTAAAATTACAACAACAAGGAAACAATTAATGGGATTATCAATCGGACTCGTAGGACTACCAAACGTCGGAAAATCAACCACTTTTAACGCGCTTACCAAAGCACAGAATGCAGAAGCTGCCAACTATCCGTTTTGTACCATCGAACCTAACAAAGCAACCGTACCCGTACCCGATGCACGTATTGACGAGCTTGTAAAAATCGTTAAACCGGAACGTGTTCAATACTCAACCCTCGATTTCGTCGATATCGCAGGTCTTGTCAAAGGTGCAAGCAAGGGTGAGGGATTGGGTAACAAATTTCTCTCCAATATTCGTGAAACCGAAGTTATTTTGCAGATCGTACGTTGTTTTGAAGATGAGAACATTGTCCATACCGAAGGACGTATCGATCCGTTATTGGACGTTGAGATCATTGAAAACGAACTTATTTTTGCCGATATTGAAGTATTGACCAACCGTATAGAGCGACTTAAAAAGCAAGCTAAAAATGAAAAAGATGCCGCAGCGATGGTGGTATTTGCCGAAGAGTTGGCTGAATATCTTGCCGAAGGAAATCTCGCACGTAACTTTCCAAAAGCGGACAGTGAAATGTTTGAAAAACTAAACAATGAAGTGCGACTTCTGAGTGCCAAAGAGATCATGTATGGTGCTAACGTCGATGAAGACGGAATGAGCGAAGACAATGAATTCGTTACAAGACTTCGTGCTCATGCTGAAAAACACGGATGCGAAGTGATCAAACTGTGCGCAAAAATTGAGGAAGAACTCGTCGGTCTGGAAGAAGATGAGCGCAACGAATTTTTACGCGACATGGGTGTCGAAGAGTCAGGATTGGAGCAAATCGTCCGTAAAGGATTCGACAAACTCGGACTCATGAGTTATTTCACCGCAGGTGTCAAAGAAGTACGCGCATGGACGATCCGCAAAAACTGCACTGCTCCAAAAGCCGCAGCCGTTATCCACAACGATTTTGAAAAAGGATTTATTCGCGCTGAAGTTATCGGTTATAATGACTACATCGCCTGTGGCGGAGAAAGTAAAGCCAAGGAAGCAGGGAAAATGCGTTTGGAAGGAAAAGAATACATTGTCGCTGATGGTGATATAATGCATTTTAGATTTAACGTATAACATAGGAAACACAATGGATATAACGCTTAAATATGTAGGTCCTAAAGCTTTATTTTCAGCAACAGGTATCAGTTTTGACAACAGTAAAGAGGATAAATTTGTCTATTTAAGCATCTTAGCAGAGCTTATCCAAGCGCTTGATCATGACTATAAAGACGATGAACGTTACGTTGTTGAAACAGGTCGAAAGCCTCTTGATGAAATGAGCATCCTGACACTAATAGGTAAATATAAACCAAATCTCAACGAACACGCACAAAAGTGGGTTACTAAAACCTCTCAAGAAGCTGACGCTGAAGTACAACGAGCAAAAGACAATGCTTTACTAAATGCTGAAGAGCGTGAAGTGCTTATCAACAATATTGAAATATTACGTCCCTACCGTATTCAGCGCTCTATGAATAAAAGCGTTTACTATGAGGGGGTTACAGCCTTGGCATTAATTATACAACAAGGTAAAATCAAATATATTACCGCCCCAATGTATCCAAAGTTTCTCCATGTCCTCCACTCCGTTCAAGGCGCTTTGAAATTACTGCATCCACAAATTGACAGTGCTATAGATATCTATGAAGAGCACGAACACTTGCTTGTACAGCTCAAAATTTTAAGTGGCCGTTAATCAAACCATCTTAGCGATGGTTTGACCAAATCGGACACTCATTCCTGTTTCAACATTCCATTCACACATCCCTTTTTCACACAGCATGATGATGGTTGACCCCATTTTGAAGCATCCAAAATCATCCCCTTTTGCAAGACGAAGGTTTTCATACTCATAGACACAGGGAATTAATGTCGTATTGGTTTGTATCTTAGGTTCAAAAGCAACTTCCATTTTTCCAACATTCAGCGCTCCCACCAAAACCAAAAAGAACCGTTTGCCCTCATGGCTCTTACACTCCAAAACAACACGCTCATTTTCAATGAACAAATCCACTTTATTTTTAAGCGTTGGGATATTAACGGGATAGAGCTTTCCTGGGATATGAACCGCTTTTACAACCTGCATATCGAGAGGGGCATGATAACGATGATAATCACGCGGAGAGAGGTAAAAGTTCACATAAGAACCATTACGAATCGCCTCTTTGGAAGCTTCGTCTATATGCTCTCCCAAAAAAGCATTCACATCGTAACTCATCCCTTTGATTTGCAAAGCACGCGTATCATCTATCGTTCCCCATTCGGTAATGAGAGAATCACAAGGGCTTATTACATCACTGGTATCATTTGAAAAAGAGCGCATAGTGACAAAATGGCGCGTAAACAGCTCATTGAGGGTTGCATAGCTTTTCGGTGATTTAAATTCGCTCATATCTAAACCCATCATACGCACATAGGTGTTATTGATAAAATGTTGAAATTTAGTCCCGTGCTTTTTAGACGCAAAGCGCCCAAAACCTTGGGATAGTGCCGACGTAAAATGCTGTTTCATACTACTCTTGTTCCTCATCTGATTGAATTTCACGCTTGGCGATCTCTTCGATCAATACCGTCGCGTAGCACCCTTTTGGAAGGGTAAAATGAAGCTCAAACCATGCTTCATTTTCTTTGTACTCCCCCTCGACTTCTTCTGGGTATACCCACCCATAGCGGCGTGCCCCGTCGATTCCGTTTTCGATCGTGTCAAACCCCTTTGCACGCGTAGCACGTTTTCCGCTGAGCAATCCGCTCACCGAGATGTCATGCTTGTTAAAACGCTCCACTTCCTCTTCGCTTTCGTAATGGAACAGTTTTCCATACGGATAGTGCATCATCACATCCCCGTGGATCAGCTTGAACGGATGGGGCTGTTTTTTCATGGTTTCCAACTCTGCTCTGTCCATTTCAAGCGCTATTTGAAGTTCATCAAGGGTGAAATTTTCGACCAATTTGGAGATTTCTATACGACGGCTCAACCATGCGTTAAAAAGGTAGCTTTGGTACGAGTTGATGTAAAACTGATGCATTTTACGGTTCTTCTCTTTGAGTGTCCCCTCTAAAATCGCTTTACCCTTGAGGTAGTTTTCACCATCGCGTCCAAAACGTTGAAACCCGAAATAGTTGGGCATCCCATTCTTTTTGATCATCTTCAACGCTTCTTGAATCTTATAAGCGGACGTTGGATTGACTTTTTTCAATCGGATAAAAAAGCGGTTTCCCTTGAGATGCCCCATACGAATTTTATTGTTGTGATACTGCTTTTCAAGGATCTTTATCCCCTCGTGCTCGAAATTCTCCAACAACGGTTCGCACTTTTTAGGAATCGAAATGTACTGCTTGGTTTGTGCATTTTTATCTTTCATCCCTGCATAACCGATGTCACGGCTTTTGATGTTCAAGTGTTTGGCAAAAATATCGAGCATCTGCCATGTTGTGAGGTTCTTTTTGCGCACATGGAGAACCAAATGTTCCCCCTCTCCGCTAAACGGATACAAAGGTATTTCATCCACCACGAAATCACGTGCCGATTGACGGAAGTGAAACTCGATAGAGCTATGTGGTAAATAATAATGTCGATTCATGGTGGACTCCCTAAAAATGGTGCGCTTTACAGCGATTGATAAATTTCCCCCGACGCGCCGTTGCGACGATCGTCAAGGGGGTTCGTGTTTGTTTTGAAATACGTTTTAGCGTTTTAGCGTTACATCCACTAAAAGCGACGAGCATCTCATACTCTTCTCCGCTGCAAGCCGTGCGTTTTAAATAACGTTTTTTCCACGTTAGTCCCAAACGGTTAGCCGCACACAGTTTTCCCATATCGCTGTAAAGCCCATCAGAAATGTCCATCCCGCACCGCAAAAATGGGCGTGCTTTGCTGATAAATAAATTTCGCAATACAGGACGAACAAACCGACTTTTCGTATGAACTTTTCCGCCTGCCGTCAAATAGCGCAGATGACGCAACGATTCTCCGATTTTACCGGTATAGGCAAGCATGTCTCCGCATTTGAGCCCTTTACGAAGCAACGGATGCTTACTCTTGGAAACAATCGTGATCGAAAGATCGAGCTTGCTGTTTGCAATCGTATCACCGCCAATGATCTCAATGCTATATTGAGCCGCACACTCACGCATCCCCCGCGCCAACTCGTTCATGTCATGCAGGGACATACTTTTAGGCATCGCAGCACCTACAAGCGCATACAACGGCTTCGCATTCATAGCGATTGCGTCTGAAATATTAATAATCATCGCTTTATAGCCGATTTGGTAAGCGCTCAACCATTGACGTTTAAAATGAATATTTTCAAAAAAAATGTCTTTGCTGTAAATCCACTCTCCGATAACGGCACCGTCATCGCCGATAGGTGAGTTCTTATGGCTCATGGCATTGATAAAGTAATTTTCAACGTTCACAATTAACCTATCTAGTGGATCTAAAAAAGATGATTATAAACGAAATGTGGTTACACCTCGGTTAAAAGGATTGTAAGCGTTGGTTAAACCAAGAAATATGTGCTAAAATTGTTGCTATTATCTAAAATAAGGAATAAAGATGCCCATTTCCATTCAAAAAGTTTTTTTTAATCTTAAATCCTCTCTCTTCATTATTGCTATTGGAATATCTTTTCTTGGAGTGCAGCTTATAAACATTACCGATTACTCTCAACGATTAGCAGCCTTAAAAGAGCAGCACATTCTTATCGAAAAAATAATCTCAACCAATTTAACGGATATTGAAATGGCAACGATTATTGTCAATGGTCAAATTGCCGAACTTGCACTTTCGGTTAAACTTTCCACCAATGATGCCTTATTTGATTCTTTTATCACTTCTCAAGAAGATCAAACAGCACTGGGTCAGGCATTGAACTCTTCTGCTTTAGCATTTCAAGATGCTACTTTGTTTTGGCTCGAATCAACACCACGCGGACGAGAAACAATGCATCAGCAGATGATTAAAACTCGTAATGCATATCTCATCAACATTGCGGACATGATCGACTATCAAATTCAACTCATCAATCAATCCGTTAATGTGGCAAAAACAACCGTATTAATTCTCTTTTTCCTTATCTTCGTTATCTTTTTTCTCTACCGCTATCGCCTTAACCAAATATACCGTGATATCAGTAAAGCCTGCTCGGTTGATACCGATGGAACAAAACCTGAAGTTTCAACTCAAGAGATCGATTTCATTGTTAAACGTCTTGCTCGAAAAACCCCTATCGCCAATACCAGTCCATCGCTGCTTCATCCGCAAAGTGGACTAAATAACGAAAAAGGGATGCTAACCCTCTATAACACCAAAAAAGTAGCTAAAAGCTCAAATTCTCTCTTTATTACTGTTTTTGAAGTAGATCAGCACACAAACTTGTCCAATTCACTCTCCAAAGAAGACATGGGTGCACTTTATAAAAAAATAGGCGAAATTATGAGTATGTACGAACAGCCGATGGATGTCGTAGCTCAGCTTGACAATAACAATTTTGCCTTCGTAATGGCACGAAATTCAAAAGATACCGCACTGAGTGACGCAGAAAAAATTATTCATTCCGTTCATGACTCCGTTTTTACTACCTCAAAAGGAAGCATTAAAGTCACTCTTAGCGGAGGCATTCTTCTCAAAACTCCGGCCAGTTCACTCGAATCATCGATTGCAGATGCCCAAAAAGTTACCGCCAAAGCAAAAGAAAGCGGAGGAAACCGTGTTGCGCAACTGCGTGAGAAAGCAGACAGTTTCCGATAAAGCGTCATTTTGTTACCTTTACGGACAACATTCTCTTCAAACTCATTCTTCTATGTGCTCATAGCATTTTTAATTTTAAGCAAACATTGCTGATGCTATAATCGTGACCGACTTATTGCCCAAAAATGGCTTAGTAATAGAAAATATTTTTACAATAAAGGAAGGCGCATGAGTATTCCCATTTATACTTACGATGCAATCATCGTTGGAGCAGGCTTGGCAGGATGTGCTGCAGCTCGCGAACTACAAACTGCCGGTAAGAAAGTAGCGGTTATTACCAAACTTCATCCTCTCCGTTCTCACTCAGGTGCGGCTCAAGGTGGAATCAATGCAGCATTTAGCGATAAAGACAGCGTTGAATTACACGAGTTTGATACCGTCAAGGGATCTGACTACCTAGCAGACCAAGATGTTGTTGAGTTTATGTGCCAAAAAGCACCCGAAACCATCCGTTGGGCGGAGCGTATGGGTGCTGTATTTAGCCGTAACGAAGACGGGACCATTGCACAGCGTCCTTTTGGCGGACAATCTTCACCACGTGCGTGTTATGCAAAAGACCGAACAGGTCTTACTCTTTTACAAACTATGTACGAGCAAGCATTTCGCGTCGGTGTCGAGTTTTGGGATGAATGGTATGTGGCAGATCTTCTCTATGCGGATGGGAAAGTATATGGGGTTGCCGCCTATAATATACGCAACAGCGAATACGCTATTTTCAATGCAAAAACCGTTATGTTTGCAACCGGCGGATATGCCCGTGCCTTCAAAATCAACTCTAATGCCCATGCTAACACCGGGGATGGTCTCTCTCTCGTAGCACGTCACGGTCTTCCGCTCGAAGATATGGAATTCGTTCAATTTCACCCATCTGGACTTTCAGGAAACGGTGTTTTGATTTCAGAAGCAGCCCGTGGTGAAGGAGGGAAACTCCTCAACTCACTGGGTGAGCGCTTTATGGAAAAATACGCGCCTAATGCTCTTGAGCTTGCATCTCGTGACGTTGTTGCCCGTGCGATTATCCAAGAAATTCGTGAAGGTCGCGGTGTAGGTCCACGCAAAGACGCGGTTTACATTGACCTCGTACACCTAGGAAAAGAAAAAATCATGGAGCGCCTTCCTGAGCTTCGCAATCTTGCTATTACTTTCCTAGGGCTTGATATGATCAAAGAGCCGATCTTAATCTCTGCAACGGCACACTACTCTATGGGTGGTATTCCGATGAACAAACACGGGCATGTACGCAAAAACAACACCGAATACGTCGAAGGTTTTTATGCTGCAGGCGAATGTTCATGCTCAAGCGTTCACGGAGCCAACCGTCTAGGTGCTAACTCCGTTCTTGAAGCCTTGTTATTTGGACGTTTCGTTGGTAAAACAATGGTTGAGGATGTTGACAATATTACCCTTCGTCCTGCGACTCAAGCCGATGCACAGCGCATGATCGATGAAATTAATTGGGCATTGACCAATCATGGTCAAGAGTCTGTTCCTCACCTTCGCGATGAACTGCAACACTCTATGACAGAAAATGCGGGAGTATTTCGTACTAAAGAGACATTAACGGCACAAATGACCATTATTGAAGATTTGCGCAAACGCTATAAAAACATCCGTGTAAGCGACAAATCGAAAATCTTTAATACAGAATTGCAAGAAGCGATTGAATTTGGCCACATGCTGGATTACTCACTCTTTATCGTTGCAAGTGCCCTTGCACGTAACGAAAGTCGTGGTGCCCATTTCCGTGAGGATTTCCCGACCCGTGATGATGAGAAGTTCTTGAAACACACAATGGCGTATATGGATACCAACGGCAAAATCACTCTTGATTACATGGATGTCACCCTTGGCAAGCATGAACTCAAAGCTAGAACATACTAAGGAGCATCGTATGGATGAACTAAAATCACAACAGGTGACCTTTAAAGTTTTTCGATTTAATCAAGAAACGGATTATCTTCCTTACTACAATACGTATGTATTGGATGTTACCCACGAGGAGGTCATACTTGATGTTCTCAACCGTATCAAATGGGATCATGACGGATCGCTTTCCTACCGTCGCAGCTGCCGTCACGGTATTTGCGGTATTTGTTCCATCAAAGTCAATGGAAAAGCCATTTTAGCGTGTAAATCACGTCTCTTTGATCTTATCGAAGACTTTGGAGCTGAGCTTACCATTGAGCCGTTAAGTACCAAAAGAGCGATCAAAGACCTTATTATCGACAAAGAGGATTTCTGGGAAAAACACGCTCAAATCAAGCCATTCCTTGTTAGTGAAATTGATGAGAACCCGACGCTTGAAAACCTTGTCGTGCCTCACGACGCTGAAAAGCTTCTCGAAGCCGATTACTGTATCCAATGCGGTGCCTGTCACTACTCGTGTCCGGCATTAGAGATCAATGATCGATTTATCGGACCGGCTGCCTTTGCTGCAGCGTTTCGTTTTGCAGCGGATGTACGTGATGACAGCTCGGTAGAGCGCTTAAACATTGTCAACGAAGAAGCTGAGGGTGTTTGGGATTGTGTTAAGTGTTTTGAATGTGCGCAAGCATGTCCTAAAGAGGTTAATCCTATCGAAAAAATCACCAAGCTTCACAATATGATTTTTGAGGCTGGCATTGCGAAAAACAATGTAGCCACACGTCACGCCGTTGGATTTGCTCACTCGATTGAGAAACACGGATTACTCGATGAAGGTGAATTGGTTCGTTACTCTGAGGGCAACATCGGTGTTCTAAAGCACATGCCAGAAGCCTTTGAAATGTGGAAAAACGGTAAAATCGTTATGCCATGGAACATGCCAAAATCTAAAAATCTGGATGAAGTTAAAAAGCTTATCAAATCTTCATCTACCGTCAAATTCTAGGAGTAACCATGGAAAAGCTTAGATACGCACTCTACACCGGCTGTACTGCCCGCGAAAGTACTCCTGAACTTCTCAAATCTACCCTCGCGGTTGCTGAGAAATTGGGAATCGAACTTGTATTATTGGATGAAGCATCTTGCTGCGGTGCTTCACATCTCCAAGATTACGATGATTTCCTTTCATTGGTTCTCAATGCACGTAACATTTGTTATGCTGAAAAACTGGGACTTACGATGGTTACCATCTGTAATACCTGCCAGCTCAATACGGCAATGACAAAACACCGTTTGGATACCAATCCTGAACTCAAAGAAAAAGTAAATGCAAAACTGGCAGAAGTAGGTCTTGAGTACAAAGGGACATCTGAAGTAACGCACTTTTTGTACGCAATTATTCAAGACTACGGCTTGGAGAATCTCTCGAAGAAAGTCAATGTTCCATTGAGTCAATTTAACATTGCACCGTTTTACGGCTGTCACAACATCCGTCCATCAGAACTTCAAAACCTCTCAAATGGCGGTGAAAACCCATATAACCCTACGTCACTTGATGATCTTATCATCGCGTGCGGCGGTAACAATGTGGATTACGATGCTAAAAATAAATGTTGCGGATTCCATGCAGAGCTTCAATCTCCACGTACGGCCGCGGTATTGACGGGTAACGCAATTGCCGGTGCTATGGATGCCAATGCTGACTGGATGGTCACACCCTGCCCACTTTGTCATCTGAAACTCGATGTTCAACACCATGGAGCATCCAAATCAATCGGACGTGAAGTCAAACTTCCTGTTCTTCATATGCCACAAATGGTCGGGCTTGCACTTGGATGTACGCCAAGCGAGCTTGGATTAAATCATCACGTTACTAAAGTTGACTTCGTTTAACTTCTTTACAGAGGGGAATCACCCCCTCTTCTTCTTTAAAAACTATTATGACTTCGGGCGAAACGCTTTCATAATCTCTTCGTTGCACTCCAAATACGGCCCCTCAATCAGATCAATACAGTACGGTACGGCAGGAAAAACAGCATCCAAACACTCACGGATCGATTTTGGTTTACCTGGGAGATTGATGATTAAGGATTTTCCACGAATTCCCGCTGTTTGACGTGAGAGAATCGCCGTAGGAACGTATTTGAGGCTAACAGAGCGCATCAACTCACCGAATCCCGGCATCATCTTCTCACAGACATTTTCGGTAGCTTCTGGAGTCACGTCACGCTTTGCAGGCCCTGTTCCTCCTGTCGTTACCACAAGACAGCACCCCTCGCGGTCGCACAGCTCCATCATCGTCTCTTCAATCGTATCTTGCACATCGGGGATACAACGATAAACAATCTCATGAGGGCTTTTAAGATAATCTCTCATCGTCTCTTGAATCGCTGCACCTGAAATATCTTCATAAATCCCTGCACTGGCACGGTCTGATGCCGTAATAACCCCTATTTTAATCATACACATTCTCCTAAAAAATGATTTCCTCTGCGAATCGTAAACACTGTCGCATAGGGTAAAAAAAACTCTTTTGCTCCTAAGACGTCAATAATCGTATCTTCAAGACCTAAATAAACCTCAATTTTTATCCCTTTATCCACAATTTGACGCATAAGCTCTTCATCCCACACAAAGTTCAACAGTTCTTCAAGCTCGTGGACGGTTCCCATTTTCATATCAACCTCTTGAACCGTACACGGGGCGAAGCACCCCTGTATAAAACGAAGAAGATAACTTTGGCTATCGGTTGCAAAGGAAGTGAGCTGGAGACGTTTAAAAGAGGATTTTTTGGTTTGAAAAAAAGCTGGAGAAAAAAGCTGCAACGTATCAATTCGACTCTTTGACGTTACCGCATGTAGTGCCGCTTTGATCGCACCGTAGCTAAATCCTGCAACGGTATAGTCACTCTCTCTTATAAAAGGATCAAAAAAACGGCGATCATTCGTGAGTGAAAAACCGCTATAAAACGTCATTCATCGTCTCTTTGGCCAACGCTTTGGATATCTGCTCGTATTCGCTCAAAATAGCTTCAAGCTTGTCAACACTGCTGTTGTGACGTTCCAGAAGCGTTTTGATCTCCGTATACAACCGATCCATCAGATCACTGCAATCACGCTCCGTCGGTAAAAGAGAAGGCCCCATACCAAAATCAAAGATCATCGATCGAATGAGCTCACGCGCGGCTGCAACATCATGAGAAGCATTAGAAGCGTGTTCTCCAAAACGAAGATCACAGGCAGCGATTCCGGCGAGATGAATTCTAATCTGTGATTCAATTTCATGTTTGAGCAACGGCTCGGCGCTGGGAGGAGTAATCGTATCATTGCTCAGAGTGATTTTTTCGTACGGCAAATCAGACCACGTTGCCGCAAACACTTTTCCTGCTTGATAGCGTGCTTGATAATGACGCTGCTGCTGCGAGAGCATCGCTATCTTTTTCTTACCAAACATCACTTTGTCTTTGACCGCCAAAAAATGGTCCATCTTGACTTGAATTTCACGCTGGCGCAAACACAGCAATGCCGCTTCATTCGTCAGGGCCGCGAGGGATGCTCCGTTGAACCCTACCGTCATTTTGGCAATCTCATCGATGGAAAGCTCATGCGGAATGTTATGGAGATATTTTTCCAAAATAGAAGCACGTTCACTGGCCGTAGGAAGTTCCACAAATACACGGCGATCAAAACGCCCTGCACGCAACAGCGCATTGTCCATTACTTCGATGTTGTTGGTCGCAGCGATAACGACAATTCCCGCCGTCTCTTCAAATCCGTCCATCTCGGTGAGAAGTTGATTAAGGGTTCCCTCTCGTTCATCGTTACGTCCGCCGTCACGTTTTTTCCCTACGGCATCGATTTCATCGATAAAAATGATCGAGGGGGCATTTTTCTTGGCCGCGGCAAACAGTTCATGTACCCGTTTTGCACCCATACCGACATAAATGTGGACAAAAGAGGCACCGCTTTGATAGAAAAAGGGGACATCTGCTTCAGCTGCAACCGCTTTGGCAATCATCGTTTTTCCTACCCCTGGAGGGCCTACGAGCAAAACACCGCGCGGCATACGGGCACCGAAATTGTAATATCGTTTTGGATTGCGTAAAAAATCGATAATCTCTTCCAACTCTTCTTTGACATCGCTGATACCGCCGATATCACTGAAACGGACATTGGACTTCACGGGAACCACCGAAGCATTACTCACACTCTCCGTCTCATGTGCTTTGACTGCCACCACATCTTCATTGAGCTGCAAATTTTCAAACGTAAACCGTCCTTTGTACACCCATCCTAATGCGCCACCGATTCCTGCGAGGATGACAAGAAAAAGAATCCAGCCATAACTGCTTTTGGGTTCAATTTTTAATTGTGCGATGAGTTCAGGTGAAAGACGGGCCGATTGTATTTTGACGACGCCATAATCCCGTGTAGAGAGATACGCATACTCTCCATCCATCACCGCATGATCAACCGTCCCTGCCTCAATGAGTTGTGATGCTTCTGCCAAAGAAATCGTATCACTGCTATCACGCAGCAAAGCATACATCAACAAAACAACGATGATTCCTCCCGAAACAAGAAGAATCAGCTGATTACGATTAAAATTGGGCCACGTTATGTTCATCTTCTACCTCATATTTTTCTATTTGAATCCAGTTTCCTAATAAATCTTCATCCGAACGGATTAAAATTTTGTTGAAAAATTGATCCAGTCCGCTGTACACTCCATTGTTTTGCGATTCTATTAAAACATCCAACGGCACTTTGACATTCTGACGGAACTCACGATTATTACTCTCTATCAATGCCGTCAACTCACGCATACGCACACTCGAAACTGCACCGTTGATTTCGGGTTTCATAGTGGCACTTGGCGTCCCGTCACGCTTGGAATAGGTAAAGGGATGAATATGTGTCAAATGCAGCTGTGCGGCGTTTTTCATCGCTTCTTCCCACAGTTCATTGGTCTCACCCGGATGCCCTACGATGAAATCGGTACCCAACGCAAAACCTTTGGCATGGAGCATATCAAAAAGCTCCACATCACTCTCAAAACGGTTGCGGCGGTTCATGATTTTGAGCATAGCATTGGAACTGTGCTGTATGGCAATGTGTAAATGACGCTCCAGCCACGGCTCATCCAAAATTTCACGAAATGACTCATTGATCTGGATCGGCTCCAAACTTCCCACACGGATACGGCGAACCCCTCGGATCATCGACATTTTTTTCATTAACTGTGCGATGTTTTTTCCCTCGCCTTGACCGTAGCTGCCTACATTCGTCCCCGTAAGGACAAATTCACCAAAGCCGTTTGTTGCCAAACGATAGACCTGCTCTAAAATCTTCGCTTCATCCATGTTGCGTGAATCACCGCGCACATATGGGATAATACAGTAGCTGCAGCGGAAGTTGCACCCCTCTTGGATTTTGATAAACGCTCGGGATTTCCCGATAAACTCATCCACAATGGCATCATCGATGTAATTGAGATCCCCGATTTCATAAAAACGGCTTTCTTGGGACAAAAGCGTATTGATTTTCATTTTTTCGGATTGCCCGAAAACCCCGTGTACTTTGTTGGCACCAAAAAGCGTTTCCCCTTTGGTATGGGCTCCGCATCCGGTCAAAAAAAGCTTTTTCCCTTGTTTTTCGATGCTGTTGATGTAACCGCGCACACTCACATCCGCTCCATTGGTCACCGTACAGGAGTTCACAACGACGATATCGGCTTGCAATTCGTCTTCTGTCACCTCATAATCTTTAAGCGCACTCATCATCACTTGCGAATCAAATACATTGGTTCGGCATCCGAAGGTTTTAAAATAGACTTTTTCCTTCATACTTCTTCCATCACGGGCGGCTGTTTTTTTTCAATTGGGCCCGTATAAAATGTCTGTGTCGGATAGGCAATCGTAATATCATCTTCGGCTCTAAATGCATCTATAATATCTCCCGAAATCGTACTGCGAAGCGTCAATGTCGCATACGCATTGGTCAAATACCACGCACTCACCTTCATCCCGTTTGTCTCTATAAACGTAAAGACACGCGGTTCGACGTTGCTGTTTTTCAAGCTGTAACGATCGCGCAGTTTGTTGATTTGCTTGCGAGTGATTTCGGTGTACCCTTTGGAATACTTACGGCAAATTTCTTTGGCAATATGAACCGCTTTTTTATGATTCGAATCAAAAGTAATCGTCACATCAATTCCGTCCCATACCGTTTTAAGCGACGCATGGGAATAGTTGGCAATCATCGACGTAAAGATGTAGTTGTTGGGAACAAAAACGATCCGACC
>PDVJ01000030.1_pt1 | contig 36530 bp, 32 predicted proteins | sample 1369811 | NCBI WGS metagenome assembly PDVJ01 (sample SAMN07795376, study PRJNA414565) | Alkali sediment metagenome, whole genome shotgun sequencing project. | reverse complement strand
CAATTCCGTCCCATACCGTTTTAAGCGACGCATGGGAATAGTTGGCAATCATCGACGTAAAGATGTAGTTGTTGGGAACAAAAACGATCCGACCGGCTCTGCGGTTTGTTTGTATGGTCGTTAGCGTAACGTCTTCCATAAGCGTGATACGCATCAGCGAAATATCAAGAACATCACCCACGTATTCCATCCCCTCTTTGACAAAACGAACGCGATCACCCACATGGATCGATCCGCCAAATACAATCACAAACCAGCCCAAGATAGACATAAACCAGTCACGCATAGCGATGGCAAGACCCGCAGAAGCAAATCCCAGCACCGTTGCCAAGTAACCGACATTTTCCATATAACTAAAAAGAAGAACCAAAACAACGAGGGTAACCGTCACAAACGTCAAAATTTTATTGGCCATGTAAAAACGTTCATTATCGGTAATGTACCGCTTTACAACACGTTTAATCAAAAAAGCAATGACAAATAAAACAACAATTACTAAACTTATATTCAATAACTTATACGTTTGATCTTTGATCTCTTTGTTGATTTTTGCTTCAATCGACTCTACACGTTTGCCATAGACATCTGCCGTGGAGATCAGGGTATCAAGCGCTAATTTAAACTTCTCAATTTGTATGAGCGTTGCTTCCAGCTCTACTTCGTAGTCCGCTTTAGGATCAAGCTTCATCAGTTTTCGGTACAGGGTAACTTGGCGTTCCATGACTTCAGTAAGCTCTCGCAACTCTTCTTCTCTTAAAACATAATCTTTATACTGCCCGTCCAAACGTTTAATGTATGAAAATCCCGTAATAATGGTAAAGGGATTGGTGATTTTTGGGGCTTCCCCTATTTCATCCGGTTTTAATAAACTGACAAAAGGGGAAGTTCCCTGAGCTCTAAATTGATCGATTTGATCGGTTAAAATTTTTTCTTTGGCTTGCAGCGCTTCGATTTCCAAACGTCGTTCAACCGTTGCACGACGATCTTTTAGCTCAACAATTCGGCGCTTAACTGCTCGTAAACTTTTACGTGACTCTTGATAAGCCATGTAAGAGTTATAGCTTTTCATCCAAAGACTGCTGTCTTTTGTCAGCTCTTTTTGAATTCGGGAGAGCTCTTGCTGTGCTTCTTGAATCGTTAATTCTTTTGATTGGGTTTCAATAAATTGCGTCTCTTCTTTAGGGGCACAATGTGCACCGCTGACGAAAACAAAAAGAGTAATGATAAGCGCAAAATACGATTTCATAACTTATTCTCCTTGGTAACGTTGCAAGATACTCTTAACTGTATCGGCAGAAACCGCATCGGTAATTTCAACGCCGCCAATGGATCGTGGAAGGATAAAGGTAATCGATGAATCGGAACTTTTTTTATCGAGAAAAAAGGCTTGATAAAATTTTTCAACATCATGGATTTCATAGGTCAACGGCAAATCATAGCGTGCCAATACGGCACGTACGCGCTGTACTTCCTCCTGATTCATAAAGCCTATTTCACACGCCAGATCATTGGCCATAATCATCCCGATCGCAACACTCTCACCGTGCAAATAAGTCTCATACCGCGTTTCGTTTTCGATCACATGACCAAATGTGTGCCCGTAATTAAGTGCCGCACGCAGCCCCTGCTCTTTTTCATCGGCTTCAACAACTCTGGCTTTGGTCTGGACGGCCTTGGTAATGGCAACAAGAAGATTCTCTCCCTCGCGCAGATCATTATCCTCTAACCATTCAAAAAACTCACGATTAAACGTCACTGCCATTTTGACAATCTCAGCAACCCCTGCTCCAAACTCACGGCTAGGTAAAGTATTTAAAAAAGAAGGGTCGATGTGAACGGCTTTGGGCTGATGAAACGCCCCGATCAGATGTTTGCCGTATTTGTTATTGATCCCCGTTTTACCGCCCACACTGGCATCGACTTGAGAAAGGAGGGTTGTTGGGACTTGGATAAAATCAATACCCCGATTGTAAAGGCTCGAAGCGAAACCGCCCATGTCCCCAATCACTCCCCCGCCAAAGGCTACTAAAAGAGATTTTCGATTCAACCGGTGATCAAACATACGATCCAAAATAAACTCGATGCTCTCCCAGTTTTTATACTGTTCTCCATCGGCAATGGTAATGATGTAAACCTCTTTTGCCTTTAATTGCGACAACAAGGTTTGCAAATGCAAACCTGCAACTTTTGGATTGGTTAAAATAGCAACTTTTCCGTCAAATTCGATTTCACGTAAAGACCCAATATGAATGGGATAAGAGTCGTCAATGGTTCTATTAAGGGCAATATTAATCGTCATGTAGAGCCTAAAAAATGAAGTTAGTAATAGGCTATAGTGTACTTTAAAGTCTCTTAAAAAGAAGATTATGTTAAACAGCTAAATTCACTAAATTTATACGACAATATCCCATTTTCGTAAAAGAATAAGCATAAGCGAATAGGCGATCATTGTTAGTAGTGCCGACAACCCCAGACTTGCATAAAATCCGATCCCTTTTTTTAAAAAAATAGGGAGAGTAAAGAGCAATGTCCACGAAGGGATAACAAGCCACAAAATGGATGTTGAAAGTTGTGATATTTTATCAATATCTTTGGTGTCAATATAAATCCAAGTCATAGCGAGAATAGAGACAAGAGGCAAAGAAGCAATCATTCCGCCCAATAAAGAACTTCGCTTGGCAACTTCAGAAACCGTAACAATGATAGTTGCGGATAAAAAAACTTTTATGAGAAGATAGAACATACTTTTCCTTCGTAAAGATCAACTCCCGTATGAGAGCTGATCGTAGATTATTTACCGCTATGGTTTGCGGCTTTCACTTTTCCGTAGAGGTCCACGAAGACATAGAGGTTTTGTTTTACCGGATCGGTGACTTTTTTATTTTGATAGGTAAGCACCCATTCAAGATTGGCATCATTGAACCGTTTTTGCTCCATTTTTAAAGGTGTACATCCTTGCCAACTTGCATCGATTTTATTGGCTTTTATCAATTGTTGGATGTGTTTATTGGCAGATGAAATCACCGCATTTTTTGAAGCTTGTTCTTGAATCGCTCCATGGGAATGTCCGTTAGGACCGTGCTCGTGCCCGCCTCCTGCATGAAGGGTAAGTCCGAACCATCCCGCGCCTAAAGTTGTTGTTAATAATGTTATTGCAATCGTTTTTTTCATAGTAATCCCTTTTTTATAAACTTTCGTGTGTGTATTCCGATTGTGCCGGTACTTCCATTTGTTTATGGATATGATAATGCTCATCTGCATTAAACCCAAATTCCTCTTGATTTGCATTGTGCAAGTATCCGTGCAACTGCATCAATAATAGCATGAACCCCGCAAACATTAGAGCATGGTTGGCAACGATGCTGAAACGTTTAAACGATGCTCTTTTTCTCCAAACATTGAGAATAACCAACATCACCGCCAGTGCGAGAACCTGCCCAATCTCAACCCCGATATTGAATGAGAGTATTCTCATCAACATATCCATGTTCTGATCACCAAGTGGAAGCTGTTGTAGTCGCGTAGAGAGACCAAAACCGTGAATCAACCCGAAAATCAGTACCATCCATAATAATGGAGGTGCCTTGATTCCTAGATAGCTTTTGAATCCCCCGACGTTATCGAATGCTTTATAGATAACACTGATAGCGATCACCGCATCGACAAGCCAGTAATTAGCCGTAATTCCCATAAAGGTGGCAAAAATGAGTGTGATCGAATGACCGATCGTGAAGATGGTCACAAACTTTACAATGTCATTAAAAGACGTTAAAAAGAAGATCACACCAAATAAAAAGAGAAGATGATCATAGCCGCTAAGCATATGAGTCGCCCCAAGCCAAACATACTGAAGGTTTCCGCCTTCAAGCATCATTTGCATATCCGCACTGGAAATACCGTGTGCATACACACTGGTTGCCCCGAACAGCACGGACAGCAGAAGAAAAAATAATTTCATAAAGCATCCTAATAACTAATAATAATTTAAGAGTAATGAGAGAAAATGTTAAGAGATGGGAGGACGAAAAAGATCCTGAATGAAGTCAGAAGACGGTTTATTCATCGTCGAAAGAATTACTTCTTTGGAAAGATTGAAAAAATCAAAAGAGTCAGAAAAACTATCGAGAAAAAAATCGGCGACGCTTACCATGACTTTTGCGTGAATGTGCTGATGGGAATGGGAAGATGTTTCATTATACAAATGTTCATGCGAATGTTCATGTTGAACGTATTCGACATCACATGATAAACATTCGTGAGAAGAAAAATGGGCTGTATTTGTATCGCTGACCTGTATGCCGTACAGCTTGGCGAACAATAGATTTGGGATGATCAAAACCAATAACAACAATTTTTTCATTAGTAACATCATAATAGTTATTGACTTAAAATCAATGTAGCTTGAACGATAATAAAAAAATATTTAAATCTGCGTAGGGATAAAAAGCTGGTGATATGAATCAAGTTTTGTGTATAAAACTTCTGAATCCGTGCTAAAAAAACGCTTTAACGGATTTTCAAACATTTTTTGCGTAAACGGTAAACACTGAAGAAAATTGTCTTTATCCCGCAGCAGCAGAATCGGATTTTCTTCTGTTTCAATCACATGAATCGATTTGGAAAAAATAGCTGAAAGGTTATTGAAATGTTCAATAACACGCAAATTATTGGTTCTCTCTTCGACAACATAATCAATCAATTCCAAATTAAACCCAAGTTGAGACGCAACGTCAAAAATGGTCGTAGAGATATGTTCAACATGATTCTCTTCCCCTAAAATAACCACCGCTTGCTGAAGCATTGAAAAAGAGCGCTCCCCCAATTTCAAAACAGGGACATTGCTTTTGTAGAGGCTTGCTCGGATTGCTTTTTGTCCAAACATTTTCTGCGACACAATAAATAAACCGATGTGATGCTTTTTAATGTCTCGCAACATAATCTCTTCATCGGTCACCGTATCGTACACAATATCCAATTCTATTCCGGATTCAACGTACGATTTTATGTGTCTTAGACTGTCAATATCTCCAGGATTGACTACTTTGATCAGCAAAGGCTTATTGAGCTTTTTGTGAATGTACACACTGCGACGAACCAGCTCATGCATCGTTTTTGGTTTTTCAATTGCCATATCTATGTACACATACAATTTACTCCCAAAAGGAGCCGGAAATTGCCCCAGTTCCCGTTTGATGGCACGATAGATTGATTTTAATACATTGGGTTCTCCCACTAAGACGAGAGAATCGTTGGGCTGAATCATTTTTTGATCATTGGGAATGATTAACTGGCGATTGCGGTAAATAGCGGCTATTTTCCAGTTCTTTTGCTCAATGGCACCGATATGACGATACACAAAGGAGCTTCCAAAAGGAACCAAAACTTCCATAATTTCGCCATTCCCCAACCCTATGTTTTGCGCCAGTACGGGAATATTAGGAAGGTAATCAATCAAATTAAGAGCAATAATTTGCTGCATATTTACCCATTCAATATCATCATCCGGACTTTTGGCATTCCATAGATCAAGTGCGATGATACGAATATTGGGTTTGAAAAGACGGATATTTTTGATGGTATTTTCTAAATCCAATTGATTTTCCATCGCTAAAAAAGCTTGTGAAAAATCCATTTTTAAAACATTGGCAATTTTATAATAACTGGTCGGATCAAAACTAAAAAATTTAAAACGTGCAAGATTATAGCCCTCAAAAGGCTCTTCATCTTTGGACTGAACCACATAATAAATATTGCCGCTTGTTTGAGTACTGATAACACGCTCAATAAAATGACGTCCAATAACCCCATCTGCAACGATTAAAATTTTCTTCATTCTTAAAGGACCACCTAGTTGTTGGCGTGATTGTACCATACAATTATTCATGACTCTATTTATGAACATGGTATACTAACAATAAGTGATTGAGAAAGGATGAATATGAAAGTTGATACCAAGAAGTTTTTTGCGGCCATACTAATATTTTGTGCAACAGTGATTGCCATGGGTGTACATGATTACAAGGAAGGTGATACCGCAATATTTGAAACCGTTGCAAAGTCGTTGCTTATATTTATGGGGGCACTTCCTTTTATGCTCCTTTATCGCAATATTCTCTCCCGAAAAGTTGCGTCTTTATCGGATGAAATTGACGCACAAAGTGAAAAACTGCATGCAACAACAACCCTTTTAGGGGAAAAAGTGGAACAAAAGACTAAAGAATTGATCAACGAAGGATTTAAAGATTCTCTTACCCATTTAGCCAATCGCCATCGCTTGATTTTTGATATGGATCGCTACGCATATCACACCCTTATTATTATTCATCTTCACAATTTCAAAGAACTTAATCATTTTTTTGGAAAAAATATCGGAGATTCTCTTTTGCAGCAGTTTGGCTTGTGGCTAGAGCGTATGAATTATAATGCTTATCGATTGGGAAACCATGAATTCGCTCTCTTGCTTGAAAAACATTACACGCAAGAGGAACTTGCGTCCTACTGTAAAGAGTTTTTGCAGCAACTCTCACTGCACTCTTTTGCTGCCGGTTTGGAAAATGTTTTTTTTCATATACACATGGGAATTCACACGGGAGATGAGCTTTCATTGGCCCATGCTGATACAGCGCTGCAATCTGCCATAGAGATGTCAAAAAGTTTTGTGTTGTATGAAGGGGAAGAAGATGCTGAGTTGCAGCACCATCATAACATACAAACAGCGGTCAACATACGCGAAGCTTTTCATGCAGGACGCATTATCTGCTATTATCAGCCGATCATCTCGATGCTCACGGGAGAGATAGAAAAATACGAAACATTGGCCCGATTAATTAATCCCGATACGACGATCATTCCTCCGCTGGATTTCTTGGATGTTGCCCAAAAAACGGCCCTTTATCCTCAAATAACACAAGAAATCGTTCGTCAGGCGTGTGAAGCATTCCAAAACCGTATCGAAAAGTTCTCCATCCACTTGTGTGCGATGGATGTTATGAATCCTACCACCCTTCGTTTTATCGAAGAGATGATTGTAGTGACCAATACGTCCCACCGCATTATTTTCGAGTTGCCTGAAGATGATATTTATGAGCATTACATTCCAATGTCACTGTTTATACAGCATATGAAACGTCTTGGAGCAAAGATTGCCATCGATAATTTTGGAAAGACTTACTCAAATTTTGACAAAATTCTCCATTTAGAAGTTGATTATCTAAAAATTGACGGTTCTTTGATTAATAAAATTACACACAGTCAACGACATGCTAAAATCATTCAAACCATTGCTTCTTTTGCGAAGGCGATCGGAGCAAAAGCCATCGCTGAAAATGTGGAAACCGCTGAGGTATTAGAACAGATTAAAAACATGGGAATTCATGGTGCCCAAGGGTACCATATCGGGATACCTGCCCCTATTTGTATGAGTGAAAAGCGATAAAAAAAACCGCTATATCACTATACCCTCTTGCCCCAAACGATAGAGGGCAAAATCGTATTTAATCGGATCATGCGGGTCAAAAGTACGCAGTGTTTGAGTGAGTTCCAATGCCGCTTTGAGGTCACATTGTTTACGTTGCAGTAATCCCAGCTTTTTCGACACAGAAAAGGTATGGGTATCCAAAGGCATGATGAGTTCACTGGGGCTCATAACACTCCATAACCCCATATCAAGCGAATCACTGCGAACCATCCAGCGCAAATACATCATCCATCGTTTCATTGCCGACGTTCCGGCTATGCGTTTGATCGGTTTTCCGATGAGAAACGTATACCCTTGCGAGCGGTAAGTGTTCAAATCATACAGGGCTTCAATCACCGAAGTTATACCACTCAATACACCATCTACACGATAACCTCGCTCAAACGCTTTCTCAACGCCTCCTTGAGCCTTTAGCCGCCCCAGTGTTATAAACCATTGGGCAATATCTTCCTGCGTTTGAAACCGATAATATTTCCCTGCCGTCGCTTGGATAATACGATCTTCTTCCCAATCACTCCACTGCGTATCCAATGAGGATAAAAAAGCAACAATGGCTTGCACATTGCCATACGCGAACAAAGCACACGTCAGCGCATGGCATTCATTTCTGAGCGCGCGTGCAATCATAAGCGGATCGGGTTTTTCAACAGAGAGTTCTTGCGCACAATTGCGCAGTGCCACCTCAGCGTCAAGCCGTGCCTTGAGTGCCCTCATCGACCTAGCTGATACAATTTTTTCCGCTCGGAAGAACCTGCGATGTTAAGCTGAGCACGGTATTTGGCAATTGTACGGCGCACCATTGTAATCTTGAATTTGTTTTGTATCATCTCCAACAGTTTCATATCACTCAGCGGTTTTTTATGGGATTCGCCTTTGACCAACTCCCCTACGTACTCTTTGATGGCGGCATTGGAAACATCTTCATCAATTGCCGTCGTAAAAAAGTCTTTCATCGGAAGCGTTCCGCGATCGCAAGCAATGTATTTGTTGGCAATGGCACGTGAAATCGTAGAGGGGTTATGTCCAAACTCGTCTGCCAAGGTTTTGAGCGTCAAAGGCTTGATAGCGCCCCCTGTGAAAAAATCATACTGATACTCCACGATCATCAATCCTACTTTATACAGCGTCGCTTTGCGCATCTCCAGCGCATCGATCAAACTCTTGGCTTCTTTGATCTTGTCACGGACGAAGGCATGATCCACACCGTATGATGAGTCAATGGAGATCGTCGGGTAATAGCGCTCGTTGAGAGAGACTTCGATCCCCGTTTCGGGATCGTTATAAATCATCAGATCAGGGATCACTTGCGCCGATTCTTCCATGTAGTCAATGCCGGGAGGATTTTTAAAACTTCCGATGACGTGCATCACCTCAGCGAACTTCGGTTCTTTGTGAAAACGGTTCAATTCATCCAGATGCTCGATCATCTCTATGGCAAGAGGATAGGCTTCGTCGCTGATTGTCGCATGATCAAGCTGAAACAAAAAGGACTCTTTGAGATCACGCGCACCAATACCCACTGGATCGACATGACGAAATCGTCCCCGCACCTGTTCAAACTGTGTGAGGGTAATCCCCTCCTGAGCACAAAACGCTTCGGTATCTCCCTCATAATATCCCCCCTCATCAAGGTTTTCGATCACATGACGGGAAATCGCCTGCGATAGTGGTGTTGGAAACAAAGGAGCCTCTATTTGCTCCTCAAGCACATCGTAAAGACTCCTATACGCAATTGTAAGGGCTTCTATCGCTTCGGAATGGGAGTTTTGGACATAGCCGTATTGTATTTTTCGGGGTATTTTGGATTCAAACGACTCTTCATACCCTGAGCGAATCTCGATAAGGGGATTGGACTCCACAAAAGGGGACATTGCATCCCCCAAATCGCTCAGGCTCGAATGAAGAATCGGAAGCCAGTTGCGCAGTGTGTTTGAAAGCTTGTTTTTAAGCTCAACGTTGGTTCGAACCCTTAGTGCTGCCATGATTTACAGTTTGAACGATTCGCCGAGATAGTGTTCGCGTACATCACTGTTGTGCGCTATTTCATCGCTAGTACCTGCGGCCAGCAACTCTCCGCTTTTAATAACATAGGCACGGTCACAAACGGCCAGCGTCTCACGGACGTTATGATCGGTGATCAACACCCCTATCCCGTACTCGACCAACTGAGCAATAACATTTTGTATGTCGGTCACCGCAATCGGGTCTACCCCTGCAAACGGTTCGTCCAACAGTAAAAATCGAGGTTTGTTGACCAAGGCACGAGCGATTTCCGCACGGCGACGCTCTCCGCCGCTGAGATTGATCCCGCGACGATTACGGATCGGCTCGATGTTAAACATTTCCAGTAACTCTTCGATACGCTGCCCAGCCAATTCTTTGGAAAGCTTCCCCGCCTCTGCCGCGATAATCAAGTTCTCTTCGACAGTTAAATCTTTGAAAATCGATGCTTCCTGTGGCAGATAGCCAATTCCCATTTGGGAACGCTTATGCAATGGCAAATTGGAAACATTTTCACCATCAATATAGACTTCCCCGCCCGTGGCTTCCACCAAACCGCAAATCATGTAAAACGTGGTTGTTTTCCCTGCACCGTTAGGACCTAACAATCCGACGACTTCTCCTGTTCGAAGTTCCATACTGATCCCACGTACAATTTCATGCTTTTTGATCGTCTTAATTAGATTGTTTACTTTAAGTTCATGTATTTGTTCAGCCATTTTCTACCTCATAACATCGTGTTTCATTCTCACATTTCGTAATCTTCACGATCACATACGCAAATCCCGCTTTTTTAAGCCATTGGATCAATGCTTCATCTCCCCATTCGATCAAATGGTATCCTTCTTGTTCAAGCTCCTCCATCATCCCTAGTGAGAAAAATTTCTCAAATCCGTAGTTGTACAAATCGTAATGAAACAGCTTATCACCGTAGTTCTGCTGCAGCGAAAAAGTGGGAGAGGTGACCGCTTCTTCGATTCCTAAAAATCGTGAAAACACTTGGGTAAACGTTGTTTTTCCACTCGCAAGATCACCTTGAAGCACAACGATACCGCCATGGGGAAGTTTAGCGATGATTTGCTCACACAGTTGCGGTAATTGGTCAAGAGAAAGTTGAATCATAGCTTGGATGATACCGCAATGATTTGTTTGAGTTTATCGTGTGCTTTGCCGCTTAAGAGTCCATCACGGGCTATTTCAAGTCCTTCTTGGACATCACGTGCCATTCCATCGGCTATGAGGGCATACGCCGCATTAATGAGGACAATGTCCCGTTGTGCATCGGTAGCACGATTGTTAAAGACATCTAACATGATTTGAGCATTTTGCGGTGCTTCGCCTCCCAATATCGCTTCAAAAGGGGCTTTTTTGATTCCGTACACTTGCGGATCAATTTCAAAATAGTCAATTTTATCATCATGAAGCCTGGCCGCATACGTAATGTCGCTGATGCTTATTTCATCCATTTTTTCTCTAGAGCTCACCACAATGGCCGATTTCATTCCCCCCGCACGTGCCGCTTCCGCCATTTTCGAGACAAAAACTTCATCAAAGACTCCAAGCAAAATTTTAGAAAGGCCTACAGGATTGGTCAAGGGTCCCAAGATATTAAAAACGGTTTTTTCAGGGATACTGCGACGTATAGGCATAATGAATTTCATCGCAGGATGATGATATTGAGCAAATAAAAAGGCAAATCCGGTCTCTTCGAGCAAAACAGCCGTTTTATCCAAACTCAAATCGAGTTTCACCCCCATATATTCCAAAACATCGGCACTTCCCGATTTGGAGGTGATCGAACGATTACCGTGCTTTGCCACGTATGCACCGCATGCCGAAAGGAGAATTGAAACACTCGAAGAGACATTAAAACTGCCGCTTTTATCTCCCCCTGTTCCCACTACATCGATGAGCTTATTTTGCAGTTGTGGAGAAACTTCCAATCGAACCGCGTGTTCTTTCATAACCTCCGCAGCCGTTGCGATCATTGATGAAGAGGTCTCTTGGTTAAGCGGCAGTGAAAGTAAAAACTCCCTCATTTGCTCATCACTTAAACGGTGTTCAAACAATGCCTCAAAATCACCTCGTGTCGGATTCATGAAAGCTCCTTGATGTAAAGACTCTGCTGGCTTTTAGGGGTTGATTTGATCGTAGGGAGAGCTAATACTTCATAACGCAACTCTTTTTCCAGGTACGTCAACGTAATCACATCACCAACAGCGACATTTTTAGAAGCTTTCACTACTTTCCCGTTTATCTGAACGACACCCTCAGTAATCATGTCTTGAGCAATGGCTCTACGTTTGGTGAGATTGACGGCATTTAAAAATTTATCGATACGCAAAAAAAATCCATATACAGTTATTTTGAAGTGTCAATTGTAGGTTATAAAAGCTAAAAGGCACATAAGGGCGCAAAAAATGTTCCACAATTGTGTTAGAATTACGATTAAAGGATAAACCCATGGAAGATTTAACCCAAAGTACCGTTAATATCGTTTTAATGCTTGCTATTTTAGGAGTTGTGTTTTTCGTGTTAAAATCGAAAAAAAACTCCTCACAGTAACGTAACCGGAGCAATTACAGATCCTTGCAAGCGCTCGATACCGTGTTCAGCGAAATGTGCGATTTGTTCGCTGTCTTCAATAGCTATGGCTATCATCGATATTCCCAAGCTTGTGACAACGTTCATCAAACTCTCTCTCGCTTCCCCGCTTTGACGATCTCCTAAAATATCTTCCAAATACGCACTGTTGGATTTGACGTAATCCGGACGTATAATCTGTAAATAGGACGCTCCGCTTGCAGGAAGTACAAAATGGTCGATTCCAAACTGATCGCCGTACGATTTTACAATCTCACAAATTGACCTGACCGCCTCGAGTTCATGCAAAGCAATACTGTTACTCACTTCGAACCACAATACTGTTTTATGATTACGGTGAAAAATTTCGAGCTGGTTTTTAAGCCATTGGACATTATCGTATTTTTTGACAAAATCGGCACTCAGATTTAATGCTACGGACGTTTCTAACGACCCGTTTGACAATCTCTCTAGCACTTTTTGGATCATGTAACGGTCGAGCAAATCAACAATTCCAAGACTCGTAGCAACCGGAATAAAATATCCGGCATTGCGAACGGTCCCCTCTGGATCTTTTAAGCGTAAGAAAATCTCTTCATGCAGCGTTTGATGCTGATTTCCATGCTGTTGGATAACCGGCTGTGAAGCTAAAAGCATTCGTGATTCTTCCATACTTCGTATCAGCTCGTTACGCCATTCTTCACGTCCCAAGATCAAACCGCTGTTGCACTCCAAACATAACTGTACGGTGAAATTACCTGCCATTTTTGCTTGTGTGACAACATGGTCTGCACGAGAAAAAAGTGATTTAGCATTATCATAATCTCCATATTCGCCGATGGCGCATCCAAGTTTCACGTAGCGGGCCAATCCTTCGTCACCTGAGTTGATCATCGTTTTCATCTCATCCATAACGACGGACAATCCCTCATAAATTTCATTCGTTTCCACATTGGGAACAACTGCAAAAAAATCACTTTCATTCAGTCTTGCAATCAGTGTCATAGGATGATTTTCAAACGTACGGTTGAAAATTTTCGCAAAATTGTTAATCACGTAGCTGTAGTGTTCATACCCCATTTCCCGTTTTAAACGATCAATATCTTCAAAACTGAACATCACATAGGTACCGGATGAAAGCGCAAGACAATCAGGCAGTGTTGCCACGAGATAACGGCGGTTATGAAGTTTGGTTTCGGAATCGATATACAACAGCTCATGATAACGGCGCAAAGTTTCATTCTCGCGATCAAAAATATCTTTGACTTTGGTGACCATGGCGTTCATGGCAACGGTAACAGAACGAAACTCGGTTGTAAAGGGAATTTTAGTTTCAAAAATGAATTGATTATCAATAATGGCATGCGCTTGATCACGGATACGTTTAAGCGATTTCAGACTCAATGAAAGCAACGCATAAAGCAAGCCAAAAACAACCAGTCCGATTCCTACAAACGTCTGTATCAAGTGAATAAAGGTCGTATAAAGCTGACGATAGGCATTTCCCGTATGGCCGCTGACTTCTAGTGATCCAAATCGTGACCAACCGATCATAATATCTGTAGAAGCATTCGCATTATGTATTACAACGTTATCAATGAACCATTGCGGGACATCGATCACTTTGAGATCTGTTTTTCGTTCATACAGTATTTTTCCATCCAGATCTTTGAGGACAATACGCTCATAGTATCCGCTGTCGAATATGGCATTGATCATCGTATCCATCGTAGATGTATCATTGGGATCGGCTACTTTTGAGAGCGAAAGTCCAAGCGAATGCGCGGTATTTTTGGCATCGGTATAGAGCTGATTTTGGATAAACTCTGAGGCTGTTTTAAAGTTTAAAATCATAACCGATGTCAGAATAACCGCTAAAAAAAGCGTTAACATGATGGCAAGCTGTTTAAATAAACTCATCGTCTAATCCTTTTGCTGTGTAATAATAAATTCGTCCCATGGACGTGTTTGTCGAGTCGAAGCGGGAACCATTTTTCCGATTTGTGTTTGTTTGGCATTAAAAAGTTCATCTCCGCTAAAACTGTAAATCGGAACCAAATCGTCACGCTGAGTTGCCGGTAAAATTTTGAAATTGTAGTTATCCATAATCAGAGGGATGGATCGGGGAGTTTCATAGTACGTTAGCACTAAATGCGCTGTTTTATAACGCAAGGATTTTGCATAGGTCATATAGAGTTTTTTAGGCGATACCCCGAGTTCTTTGAGGGTGAAATATTTGGCAATGACATAATCTTCACAGTCGGCTTTATCCCGACCGATAAATTCAAGACGTGTCGCCCAATAATCGCTTACCCCATACGTCGTTTTATCCGATGCATACGGTGTTTGATTAAAAAAATCATTCACTTTTTCCATTTTTCCCATCTCATCCAAATCTCTCGACTCATTCATCATTTGCACCAAGGCAATCGCACGACGCTTAGCAAACGGACCGTATTCTTTCTCAATTTTTTCCAAAAATACTCTGGCAATATAAAAATCAGGAGAGCTGATGAGGATGGTGGCCAAAGCCACTAGAAGAAAAAAAAGGGAAAATGATTTTTTCATACCCTAATCTTAGCGTAATTAGATCGTGTCGTTAATAGTTGTTTCCACTTTTACCAATACTGACGAATCTTTTGAATTGATATAATGATCAAACGTATGGGATACCCCGTTGATTGTTTCGGTACTCGCATTGGCGGTTTTTGACCATGTATCATTGCCCGTTCCATTAACGAAATCGACACTGTCACCTGCATCACCTAAAATTTTAAGTGTATGCGTGCTGTCGGTCATGTCGATCACATCTTGCAACGAGAGATTTGTTAGGGAATGATTATCACTGCTTCCACCATGTCCAAGATCAATAATTTCGATGTTTTTAATTGGATTATTCGTGGCATCAAGTGCAGCAAAATTAATTGCACTGCCGTCCATACTAAAGATCAAGGTATCAATTCCAGCACCTCCATCTACATTACCCAATCCAGTATCGCCTGTAAGCGTTGTTCCTATATCACTGTTTGTTTGAAGATCAGTAATGAGTTTATCGTTACCCTCCCCCCCATACAGTTTATCAGCTCCAGCACCGCCAGAAAGCCAATCATCACCTGCATTACCATACAAGATATCACTGCCAGCCAATCCGCTGAGAATATCATCATCCCGAATCACGCGTTATATCCATCGTGATTTGACCTGAGCTCATATCTCCATCGTTATCTTTTAGAGTAAAGCCGAATATTTCAGTCATACTGCCCGTCATTGTAGCCGAAGGTGTGTAACTGTAATTTCCATCATCAAGATCGACGATACCTGTTCCCCCTTGTTCTGTCGTAATGGTCAATACATGCGTTGTTGTATTAAACGTATAGGTGCTGCCCCCTGGACCAGTTGGTGTGATTGTATTGGCTGTTTTATCCCATGTAAATGTACGGACATCGCCAACCGGTCCAACACTGATAGAATTAACATATCCGCCATCTGCACCTACAGCACCTGGGGTTGCTCCCGTCAAAATATTACCCTGCGCAATCGGTGTCACTGTTGCTTGTAAAACCGTACTTAGACTGTTGACGTCTTTAACCCACGTTGAAGATGTATCTGTCTTAGTAGTTCCATCATACGCGATTGGGTCAAGATAGGCCAGATCGGTTGCCACCAAGCCATCTCCAATTCCAAATGCATAAGATTTAATCTGATTCGTTTCCAAAAATGTTTTCCATAATGCCTCTTCACCACTCTGAATCCCTGAATCGGATGTCATCGTTGTACTCACCTTACTTCCACTACTATTAAGCAACGCTGCTGTATCCCCATCACTTTCGTTAGGTTTCCCATCGGATAGGAAATAGGCTACATTTTGAAGTTTTCCACCCACAGGTGCTTCCATGAATTTACCGGCGCCTTTCCACGAATCCATCGCTTGCGCAAGTGCGGCATCATAATTCGTATATCCAGCAGCCGCTATACCATTAATCAAGGCCAATGCATCCGAAGCGGTCATCCATACTCCGGACGTATCCTGTGCCGTCGTAGAGAATGTTACTATCTTGACTGCGACATCACCGTATCCATCGTAAGTACTAATCAAATTGCTAATCGCCGTTTTTGCTGCGGCCAAGCGATTAACAGTACCCGATGTCATACTGCCTGAAACATCCAGCACAATCATTAGATTTGTATCTTGTTGACCGATAATAAACGATTGGGCTGCATTGGATGTTTGCGGTGCATCATCTTCGATATTAACAGTTAACGTTCCAGTAGATGTCAATGTACCATCTGACGCCGTAACACCGATATTGAGTGATTTGACATCTTCAACTCCGGCAGTAACATGATCCACCGGTCCTTTTAATGTCACCGTATACGCCCCGGTGTTAGAAATAGCAATATTTATAATCTCTTTACCGCCTGCTGAACCGATAAGATTATTGGTGTTGACACCTGTCCATGTAATCGCTTGACCATTAGAGGCAAGGGCAGCCGATGGAGTCCCTAAACTAACTGATGTTACTGCGATATCATCGGTGATATTAAATGTACCTGTTGCAACAGTCGCATTCGTCGTATCGCTGATTCCTAATGTATCGGCAACACCACCTGCCAATCCTTCTTCGGATACATTTGCTGTAGACGTTGTAGTACCAAATTTCGGTGCATCATTGACTGGCGCAACTGTAATCGTAGCTGTTGCTGGCGTTAAATCCTGATTACCTTCATTATCTATAGCTGAATATTTAAATGAAGTATTTCCATTCCAATCCGCTGTCGGTTTGAAATACACAGTAGATGCACTCACCGTATTGCCTGAATTAATCACCTGTGTCAGTGCTGCATCTTTGTACAACGTACCATTAAGCGGTAATTCGACTATTTTATATCCTACAACTGTTCCATCCGTATCAGCACCAGAAAGAGTGATTGCAATAGTCGTATCTTCATTTCCTGATGCACTAGTATCATTAGTAGTAGGCAACACTGGTGGTGTCAATGTAACATTAATAGCACCTGCAGCCGTGTCACCATCAGCATCTTGCAGCGTGTATCCAAAGTTAACCGGAAGGTCAGAAAAATAGTTGTTTGCCGTCACTGCAGAGAATGAAATTCTGAAATCCCCTGCTGAATTATCGCTGATCTCAAGTTTCGTAAAATAAATTGCACCATTTTGTAATGGAATAGAGAATGGTACATCTGTATTTCCCGTTCCGCTGACCGTTCCTGAATAGGTAATTGTATCACCCGCAGCATTTATAGCAGCCGTGACTTTCCATGATAATGTATAATCAGCGCTTCCCTGACCTTCAACAAGCATATCCATACCGCGTACTTGACCATAATCACCCGATGGGTCAGTAAATACCATGCGCAACGTATCACCAGTATCAAACCAGTTTCCATCTACTCCGATCCAGTCATTATTAGTATTGACGGTTGCAACCGAACCACCTGATGAAGTTGCAGTCATACTGTCGATCAAAAAGTTTCCAAAAGCTAAATCAAGATTAGCAATATTACCTCCGCTGATCACAGTATAAACACTTGCCGTCCCTTCTTGCCCTAATTGACCCAAAGTATTCAAAAGATCAAAAGTATATTTCGGACTGCTATTTGCGTCCACAGTGGTTGGATCGATACTAACACGGAATACCGCTGTAGAAGCATCCGTAGAAGTTGTACGCCCTTCCAATACACCATTTCCAAGATCGATGTAATAGACAGTTTTACCTTCGTAAACCAAATTTGGCAAGGTACTCGTATTCCAAACAACTTTTGTAATATCGTTTGAAAGAGTGGCCTGAGTCAAGAAACCGCTTTCAGTGTAACTGCCATCATTTTGGGTCGTGATCGTTTTTGCACCAGAAACACTTGGTGCATCGTCGTAAACCGTTACATCAAATGAAGCTGTACTGATTCCGCCAGTAACACTTAATCCGAAATTCAAAATTTTTGAATCCGTTTCCCCTTGTAAGGTTGCTAAATGATCGATCGCTTTTAGTTGTGTAAAGGTATATCCGGTGTTATTAGCATTGACAATTATCGTAAATACTCTGCCTTCAGATGTAGAACCGGTCAATGTTTTCGTAGCAGCATCCCAAGCATAACTGACAGCTTGATTATTAGAGGTGATAGGAGTATTGCTTGACAAAGTAATCACATCTGAAGCACCCACATTTTGTATCGTCCCTGTTTGAACTATGTTATTATTAAGATTTGTATCGGTGTTTTCATTAACATAGTCATCATCAGAAGTGACACTAGAAAGAAGAGGAGCAGGATCGTTATCAACGATGGTGCTCTCTACCGACGAGGCGCCTGTTTTTGCAGCAATGTTCTCGAAGTTGGTATCGGTGATGGTACCTAGGGTGATCGTAAACTTCTCTGCACCCTCAGCACGGACATCATCAAGGGTTGCAATTTTGAAGTCGACACTGTTGGAACCCGCTGGGATCGTAACGGAAGCAACGCCTGTGAAGTCGGTTCCATCCACGGCAACACCGCTGTAAGTGAGGTTCACGGTAATCGGTGTTTTTACATCGGCGGCGGCTTGATCGACGCTTACGGTGTAGTTGGTGGACGTATTGCCCTCAACAATGGTCTGAGCCCCGCTGATCGATACGAGAGCGGTTTCAGCCGTTGGCTCGGTGGTTGGCTCTTCCACAATCACCGGTCTAAATACATCTTGAACTACAGTTTGAGATTGTCCAATATTGATGCCTCGTAAACTCGTATCAACATTTCCGATCGCACCCGTACGATTATCAAACGAATCTACAACACCAACACCATCCGCAGCAACTTCTTGACCTGCGGCAGTTTCTCCCTCTTTCATTGTTTCATCAAGATTAATAGGTTCATTCGTCGGTTGGAAAGCTAGGGCATTTTTAATGGAATCAACATCTATTATCGCATCTTCACTGGCAAAGGCACCATTTAGCAAGGATGTATCAAATAAAAGTGCACTGTTGCCGGCCAGCATGATATCCCCAGCGCCTTCCAGTGTTAGATCAATAACAATCTTTGCATCTTTAGGATTCGCAGGTGCGCCATAGACCAATTCTCCTTGATGAATCGGGTCACCCGCTTTGAGCTGATGAATCTGTCCGTTTGCATCTTTGATAAAAAATTGACCTTCTTCTAATGATTTTACGTACCCAATTACCCGTGCCATAATGATCCTTTTGAATGAAAACTTCAGTTATGGATATTTTAGCGCAGAGGAGGAAACAAAACAATTGTACCTAAGTACAGGTCTTTACGAGTGGAGAAGAAGCGAAAGGGAGAGTCTGTCTTTGACACCCATTTTTTCATAAATAGCCGCACTGTGCGCTTTAATCGTACGCACTGTAATTTGCAGTTCTTCTGAGATTTCAAGATGACTTTTACCTTCATTCAAAAGAAGCGCGACTTCCCGCTCTCTTGGGCTTAAAATATCTAGGCGATGAGATGCGGTTTCATCGTGTACCTTACGCTCTTGTATCTGTGTTATAAGCAATGTAATAAAATCAGGATAGAGCCATACTTTTCCCTCTTCCAATGTTTGATAAGCTGACTGCAGATGTGTTTCATGCATCATGGCATTGCCATACCCCATCGCCCCGTTTTGTAAAAAGGTCTGTGCTTTTTCAAACTCGGGCACCATAGAAAGAACCATCACCCTCAATAGTGGATAGCCCGCATATTTTTCCACCAAGAATGAACTCTCTAAGATAAAAACTATCGCCTTTTCATCTTGAGGAACATCTCGCATCGAAGAAACGATTATGGGGAACAAAGTATCCAAGGCTGCTCGCCAATGCTGCAATACTGCATTGAATTCACTGATCAAATAAAGATTCATCAACGCTCCGTAAACGTATACTGCTTAGCTTTTAAAATGGGCTTGAGGATGTATTCAAGTATTGTTTTTTGACCGGTAATAACATCCACATTAACCATCATACCCGGAATAATTTTGAGCGGTTTTTCTTTGCTTCCCAAATACTTTTTATTGGTTTGAATACGAACGATGTAATAAACATTCTCTTTTTCGTCGGTTTCAGTATTGGGACTGATAGTAGAAACCGTCCCTTCCAATGAACCATAAATCGAAAAATCATACGCAGTCACTTTGACCACTGCTTTTTGCCCCGGATACAAAAAAGCGATGTCCGAAGGTTTGACTTTCGCTTCAACGAGCAGTCCTCCTTCTGTCGGGACAATCTCTATTAAATTATCACCCGGCTTAATGACACCTCCTACGGTATTCACATAAAGCTTCTGTACAATTCCATTGATAGGAGATTTAATCACGGTTCGCGTTACTTGATCTGCAAGTGCTGAGCTCTCCGTTCCTACTCGTTTGTATTCTGTTTCAGCTTCATTGAGGTCAAGACGCGCTTTGCTTGTAAATTCTGAACGGGCTTCTTGGATGTTGTTTCTAATTTCACTCATCGCTGCACTTAAACGGGGAATGGATGCCAAAACCGCATTATAGCGTTCGGTTACGTCACTGAGCTCACGCTGAAGCTTAAGAAATTCTACCCGTGGTTTAATCCCCTGCGCGACGAGTGGTTCTGAAATCGCTACTTCTTCTCGTATCAACGCCAACGCATGTTTTTGTTCTGAGATGCGCCCTTGTGCTTCCAATTTATCATTTTGTTTTTGTATGTATTGCTCATTGAGCGCTGAAATCTGCGATTGCAGTCGTTGCTGATTGGAGACGTACAAGCTGCGCTCTTGCGCAATCTGCATCGGAATGTTTTGCAAATCTTCTGCGGTAGGAGCAAAACTTCCACCTGTCGATTCAGCGCGAAGGCGGATAATTCTCGCCCGTAATTCTGCTGATTTGTATTGTGAGCTCTCATAGGTTGAGGAAGATTTCAAGTTATCGACTCTCAGGAGAATATCATCGGCTTTAACCCGCTGTCCCTCTTTGACCATAATGGCACTGAGTATTCCCCCCTCAAGATGCTGAATCATCTGGTTTTCACCGCCAGGGATGACTTTACCGTCTCCGCGAACAATCTCATCAATTGGAGAAAAAGCTGCCCATAATAAAAAAATAACTACGGTAATAATCCAAAATAGGAGAACTGAACGTAATTTAGACGGAGTATCTTCTAGCACGGCCGCAGAAACGCTTCGCATAAACTGGTAATCTTGGGCATCAAAACTAAAGCGTTTTTTAGAACTCATACTACGCCTCCTGAAAGTTTTGCTACCACTTGATCTCTTGGCCCATCCAAATAAATTTTCCCTTCGTTCATCACAATAATGCGATCTACCAATGAAAGAAGCGTATTTTTTTGCGTTACGATAATCATTGTTTTATCTTTTAATGACGTTTTCAGATTTTCAATTAAACGATTTTCACTCAACTGATCCATTGCATTCGTTGGTTCATCCATAATAACCAACGGTGTCTCAAGCAGCAGTGCTCTGGCTATGCCTATACTTTGACGCTGACCTCCGGAGAGTCCCATACCTCGCTCCCCGATAGGCATTTCATACCCTTTTGGATGCTTACGGATAAATTCATCGGCACCCGAGATGACAGATGCTCGGATCATTTGCTCATCGGTAACGCGTGTATTTTTGTAGGTAATGTTATCTTTTGCATTCCCTTTGAATAAATTAATATCCTGAGAAACATAGCTGATGTTTTTACGCAAATCTGCAGGATCAATTTGATTGATATCGATTCCATCCACCAGAATAGAACCTTCACTTGGCTGATATAAATTTAGAATTAACTTCGCAATCGTACTCTTGCCTGAACCTATACGGCCGATGATTGCTACTTTTTCGCCTGCTTTAATGGTAAAAGAGACGTTTTTGAGCGCACTGTATTCGGATTCATCGTACGCAAAACTAACGTCTTTGAATTCAATATCTCCGTTGATTTGAGGGCGTGTAATAAACTTTTTACCATGCGGACGCTCTGTCGGCTGAGCAATAATGGTATCGATAACATCATAAGCTGATTTGGCATCCGCATAATTGGTAATCATCGCCGCTACTTGCCCCATGGGAGCCACCGTACGTCCGGCAAGCATAACAATAGCGATCAACCCTCCCATCGTTAGTTCATGCTCACCAATCAAATAAACGCCCACAATGACACACAAAACGGTTGTTAACTGTGTCAAAAATCCGGTAACCGTCGAAATGGATGTCGAAATGAGTCTGGATTTTAAACTTTTTTGAGCGATTTCTCCTGTTGCTTCTTCCCAATGCCATTGCATCTGTCCCGAAGCACCCAATGTTTTTAGGGTTTCAATATTCTGCAGAGTTTCAATTAAAATTGAGCTTTTTACGGCAGATGCTTTGTGCGTTTCTTCAATACTTTCGCGTAATGGATTGCGAATAAAAAAGGCATATCCTCCAATAGCAATCATAATCAAGATAGGAATAACCACTATCCAACCGCCAATGTAACCGATAACCAGTAAAAAAAGAATAGCAAATGGAAAATCTACCAATGCAGTCAACGTAGCATTGGTCAAAAAAGAGCGTATGGAATCAAAGTCTTTAAGGTTGCTTGCAAACGATCCCACCGATTTTGGATGCGACGACATTTTTAAATCCAGAACTTTTTCAAAAATGATGGAAGACATGATAATATCGCTTTTTTTACCCGCACTTTCAAGCAGCATCGCACGAGTGAACTTTAAAAAAGTATCAAGCACATACGCAACTAAAATACCAATGGCAAATACCCAAAGTGTTTCCGTTGCGTTATTGGGAATAACCCGGTCATAAACGCTCATGGTAAACAATGGGGTAGCTAACACAAAAAGATTAATCAATACCGTGGCATAGATCACATCACGATATAAGTTTTTAGAGAGCTTCAACGTATCCCAAAACCAATGCTTATGTTTGACATTAAGAGTCAAGGAATCGTTTTCATCATAGACGAACGGTTTCTTGATTAAAAATGCATAACCGGTATATTCTTGCTCAAGCAGCGAAAAAGGAACAATCTCTTCTATCGCCTCTTCCGCAGGCAAGATAACTTTACAAGTTTTTCGATCGGCTGAAAATGAATCCAAAATACACGCATGCGAATTATCAAGCAGTAAAATCATCGGCAATTGCAATGGAGATATATCGCTTAGATTACGTTGGATAAGGGTACTTTTGAGACCGGCTCGGCTCGCCGCACGGGCGAAAAGCCCTTTGGAAGCTTTAAGGCTAAAAAGACGAAGCGCTCCGCCAAAAGGGGTAATAGGCAAACCCGCCATCAGTGCTTCGGCCGTGTAAGGCTTGTGATAAAGCTGTGTAAATAGAACTAAACACTGCAACAGAGGATCAACCCCAAACGCCGCACCTTCAGGGTCTTTTACTTCAGTATTCATTGGACGACCCTTTGATTAATCAATATCTCGTTTATATAGACCCTCTTTACGGTCCGTAAAAATCAAATAATCGATCTTTTGATCGTTATCAAGACGATTATTTAACCCCTCCAGCCCTACGCTCTTAAGCGCTATGTCCGCTTTGGTGGAGCCCAATACATTTTGCACCATCGATCCCATAGCATCCAAAATACGATAATGGGCGAATAGCAGATCACTCTCAGCTCGTACTATTTGAGACTGTGCCGCCACAGAATCATTTTGGGCAACAATCAAATCCAGCAATGTACGCCGACCCAAATCATACTCTTTTTGATACAGTTCCAATGTCTTGGCACTGGTCGCTTCATAACGCTTCAGATGATCAATTTGCTCAGTCAAATAGCGCTTCGCAGTCCAAGAGAGTTCCCCTTGTTCATCGAGCTTGCGAACGATGTCAAATTTTGTTTGTGTCTCTTGATGAATTTTACTTAAATTCTTTTTAATCTGAGATTCATCTGCACCCCCGCGGTACAGATTATACGTAAGCGTTAACCCCATTTTAAACCGATCATCATCTCCTCGTAAGCCGCCAACATCACTTGCCCAGCTTTGGCGCGCAAAGGCATCGATTTTTGGATAATAATTTTTATAGGCAGCCTCTTTTTGCAATTTAGCCGATTTAATATTGTACTCTGTTACCAAGACCGAGGGGTTATGCGTTTTTGCAAACTCTTTCATCCCCTCTATTGTTGCAGGTAATTCGCCATTGAAGCTCGCATTTTCAAGCTCCTTTGCGCTGACCGAGCGTCCCAATACGCGTTCGAGGTTAAACAAAGAATCATCCAGATTGTTTTGCGCCACTACGTAATTTGATTTTGCCAGCGACAAAGAGGTATCTGCTTTTTCAGATTCAGAGCGTGTCGTTATCCCTGCATCATAAAGTTTGGTTACTTTTGAATAAATATCTTCATTAAACTGGACATTGGATTTGGCGATACAAAGCAAATCGCGATTTTTGATCACATTGATGTACAAATTGACAAAATTATAGGCAACATCGTTGACATTTTCGACGTAATGGTTTGCTGCAGCAAGTATGCGTGCTTTGTTATAATCCGCTTCATATCTCGTACCAAAACCATTAAAAAGATTTTGTGAGAGCATCAGCGATTGTTCATACGTATTTAAAGAGGTACTGGCATTGTTAGTGCTAGGTGATTTTGTTTTTTCTCGTCCGAGCGTTGTTGAATAATCCAGTGTCGGTAAATACTGAGATTCCGTCGTTCGCAAATCTTCTAATGTAGAGCGATAATTATGCAAACGCTCTAGAACAACGGGATGAGTGGACAAAACATCGCCAAGCCCTTCTTGCATCGTCAATGCATTCACATTTGTAGAAACACCCAATAGCAGTACTACCATAATAGACGATAATTTCATTTTCATGAGCAAAATATATACCACCTTTCATCAATATAAATAGTAACAAATAAATAGTTCATGTTATAATATCGTAATCTAATACAAAAAAATACTTAAAAGGGACACAATGCGCGTTATTACGTCACTTATATGGATGACAGCCACCCTCTGCTCACTGCTTTTTGCTGACAATGGAGTTCAGCCTGACACAAGCACCCAAAATGATCCCTCAATTTTAATGCAAACCAGTACCTTTACCCCCTCTCATCCCGAGTGCAATAAAGCACCGCGCGTGGCAGAAATTTTACCTGTTAAACCCGTTGCAGTACCAGCACCTATTGAAAAACCTATCGAGGTTGCAACAGCCGCACCTGCAGTTGCCCTAGACAGTGACCATGATGGGGTGATTGATCCCATAGACGAATGCCCTAACACTCCAAGAGGTTACAAAGTAGACAAGGTAGGGTGCCCAAGCAGTGTTACGTTACACATGAATTTTAAATCCGGATCCAGTGTGCTTCCAAAGTCTTCGGATAAAGACATTCAAATCCTAACTGAATTTATGCAAGACAATCCGGCAGCGACCATTACCATTATCGGTCATACTGACAGTACAGGAAAAGCAGCTAACAACCTCGTACTTTCAAAAGCAAGAGCGGAAGCCTTGTCTGTTCGTATTATCGAAAATGGGATTTCAGACAAGCGTATCATTAGCGAGGGGAAAGGCCTATCTGAACCAATAGCATCCAATAAAACCAAAAAAGGGCGAGCGCAGAACAGACGTATAAATATTCAAATTCGCTAAGAATAGTAAAACGCAGTCTCTTTAGCTGAGATACTGTGGAGCAAGTACCTTTAACTTCTTAAAGATTTTCTCAAAATCGGTCGAATAAACCCGTGTTTTGGCAATCGTTGTTATAAAGTTCGTATCGCGTTCCCAACGCGGTACGAGATGCATGTGTATGTGTTCTGCAATGCCTGCACCCGCTTCTCTTCCCAGATTCATCCCGATATTTACCGCATGAGAACCAAGACCCTCTTTGAGCATACGAACCCCTTTTTGTGCCAAGGAACTCATATGCAGCCAAACAGCAGGATCAAGTACTTCAAGAGCATCGGTGTGATAATGGGGAATGATCATAAAATGACCGGGAGTATAAGGATAACGATTCATAACCACAAAACAATGCTCGTCACGGTACAAGACATGGTGTTCATCATCCATACTCTCATTTTCGCTGATATGACAAAATACACACCCCTCGCATTTTGCTCCAGCTATGTACTCGTTTCGCCACGGGGCATAGAGAATGTCGTTCATCAGATAAAATTCGGTGCATCGTTAGCAAAGAGGATAATATCCCCTGCTCTCGTCACTTCTCCTAATTTAGTCACCATTTGGGCTTTATCGGCCAACATGATTTTTTGAGGAACTTCCAGTTCTTTGTCAAATTGAGTAGCATTAAGCTGTCCCGTGATAATAGCGATATCAAATACCTCGTTGATTGCGGTAATAAGTTGGCTATTGAGTTCTGCTGTACTTTCTACCAATCCTGGGGTCACGATCACTTTTCGCCCTGTATGCAAAGAACACAGTCGCACTCCCTCCAGCATCCCGTCAATGTTGCCGTTGTAACCGTCATCCAAAATGATCTTTCCTCCCGCATCGATACGCTGAAGTCGATGCTCCACGCTTTTAAGATGGTAAACCGCTTTTTCGATCTCATCGGCGCTCATTCCCAACTCATGCGCAATCAAAATCGCCGCATTGATGTTCATCGTCTGAAATCCACCCAACACAGAGGTGTGAAAATGGTGCTTCTCCCCATCCAAAGCCAGATCAAAGTCGGTCCCTTCCAAGGTAGCATTAAGGTTTTGAATATCGTCACCGAAAAATGTCACTTTTTCATGCGGAACATCGGTCACGGAGGTGTGAATGAACGCTTTTTGGAGTCGATTGGAATGGATAATTTCCAGTTTGGTCCGCTGTATGCGCTCGAGTGTTTTGAAATACTCCAAATGCTGCGGTCCAACTTTGCCCACCACTACGATTTGAGGATTAAGAAGCTGCGTAATGGCATAAATATCCCCTATCTCACGCGCTCCTGCCTCACAAATGTAAACTTGTGTATCTATGGGAAGCGATTCATTCACATCGCGGATAATTCCCCCCAAAGTATTGACACTGCGCGGTGTTGCGTAAACATTGAACTTATTGGATAACGTTTGCGCGATGAAGTTTTTCATCGACGTTTTGCCGTAACTTCCCGTTACACAGATAATCGTCAAATCAGACATGGACGCTATTCTTTTTTTAGCCTCTCTTTTATACGCTTCAAACAAAAACTTTTCCACGCCCCATGAGACAAGATACGCGAGTACCAGCGGGATAAAAACGCTGTAAATATGGCTTAAGCCTTTGAGCATGAGCAAAATATTTAAAAACAACGTTATTGATAACAGAAGAATCAAAAAACGTTTTACCCGCCATGTCAATACGACCTTTTTATCAAGTTTGACATGCCAAAGATACAAAAAGGGAAGATAGCCTACAAGAACAAACGGTCCATACACACCAAGAGCATAATAAAGGATAAACGGAATAACAAAATACAGGGCATGCCACCATGTTTTATGATGACGAAGCACCACCCGCTCGATGCGATAATCGTACCACTGCAAATTGGTAATAAGATACCATCCTAATGCGAGAACAAATAAAAGATTCGCACCAAAAGCGATTAACTGTGTCATTTCCATTTTTTATTGATCCTTTTGAGTATAACTTTGTTCAATCTCTCTTCCAATCGAAACACCTTCTTGTAAAAGAAAATAGTGATCCCCTTCATACGCAACTAGCCGTGAATCAGTAATCAACGAACGAATCACTTCACCAGTCCACAAAGGGGTTGCCGTATCTACTTTGCCAAAACACAACAGTGCCTTTCCCTTATACGCTTTGAAACGCTCAGCGAAATCTTCATTGACCACATTTTTAAACGTCTGATACATTACTTCAGACATTCCTGCCGCATCGGGTGCAATAAACAAAGAGCGCAAAGAAGTCAATCCTGTAAATTTCAAAAGTTTGAAAAGGGCAATTTTTGTGCGGACTTTTAACGGTTTTGGGACCAAAATACCTGCCGATGCAACAAGCGCCAAAAGCTCAGGGTTCAGCAATGTTGCCACTTTTCCGCCGAATGAATGACCCAAAATAACATTTTTATGCGCACCGATCTCTTCTAAAAACAGTTCCATAATCGCAGCATAATCGGTTGTTTCAAGGGAAATATCGCAATTACTTGCGCCAAAACCCGGCATATCGATGTAAATGTGGCGAAAAAAGGGAAGTGTTTTGGAAAAGGCTTGCTTCATGAGGTTTTTATTCGAGCCCCACCCATGCAAAAAAATAACATCAGAAGATTGAGTTGGATTGAGTATCTCGTAACTGATAGAAAACGTAGCGCCCTTATAATGAACCGTTTTTACTGCCACTCTTACTTCCCTTTTGCTTGAGAAATGGAGTGGATGTAATCATACTGGATACGGATCTCTTTTTTGGTAGGCAATGACCCTAGAAGAGCATTGATTGCACCGCTGAAATCTTCAAAGAGATAGTTCGCCATCGATCCTGGAATCGGATTGATTTCATTGAGATAGACAACCCCATCGATTTCAAAGAAGTCGCATCGGATAAGCGCCCCTTCAAACAACGGCGTATAAAGGGTTTTAAATGCATTTTGCAGTTGGGTTACAAGGGTATCGCTTACAGCTGCTTCCGCAACTTTCGCCGATCGGGAAAAATCGAGGTATTTTTTTTCAAAATCCAAAAATTCCACTTTTTGCGGCTCTTCGACGATCGAGTAAGTAATCTCTCCATGTGAACTGTACCCTGCAAGATTGTACTCTTTGACTCCCGAAATAAACGGTTCGATCAGCAGGGTATTGTCAAATTCAAACGCCACATCCAGGGCATAAGAGAGTTCACTTTCCTCGCGCACAATGCTCACACCGATAGAGCTTCCCAAACAGGATGGCTTGATAATAAACGGATACGGAGTTGTAATCGTTTTAATATTCTCTCTTGTGATGACTTCGTAGGGAAGGGTTTGTACCCCCATAGACTGCGCAAACCATTTGGTATAGTGCTTATCGAAGCTCAACATCGATGCCTCTTTACGCGGTCCGATAAAAGGGACTCCGTAAAAATCAAACAGTGCCGCAATGGAACCGTCTTCGCCATCACCGCCGTGGATCAAATTGAGTACGGGCATTGTGTGCATTTTAGAACCGAAAAGTCCCCGCTGTTCAAACCCGCCTTTGACAAGCGTTAATTGAGGCATTTTTAAATGTTGCGCACGTGAAAACGTTGTTGCTTTCATTTTTGCGTCATCGATGAGATAAAAGCGATGATCTTGATCGCAAAAAATAAAACTTAGATCAAAATTGGAGAGCTTTCCTTTAACTGTAATCGCACTAACGATGCTGATTTCATGTTCGTAACTGGCTCCGCCGAATAAAATTGCTAATTTCAAAGTTTTCCTTTTTAAAGTTTTTGTAATTGTTTTAAAGCCTCTTTAACCAATGAGGCGGTATCTGTGGCACTGGATGCACTGAGTGCCTTGGCAATCTGTTCTCGTTTGAAGCCAAGAGATTCCAATGCCATGGAAGCTTCGCTCGCAGCACTGGTTACCATCGTATCACCTTGCAACAAGACAGCATCGAAGCCTGCTAGTTCCACCATAATGCGACCTGCACTTTTGGGTCCGATTCCCGGAACTTTTTTGAGCGCATTGACATCTTTAGACGTAATAATACCCGCAAACTGCTCCGGCGTAAAGGTGCTGCAAATTGCAAGGGCTGCTTTTGGGCCGATTCCGTTGATTTTTAACATCCCCTCAAAGAGTGTTTTTTCCCCTTTTTGGGTAAAACCGTACAACTGTTGTGCATCTTCGCGAATAATATGAGTGGTATGCACTCTGACACGATCACCGCTCAATGCACCATACGTGTGCAACGAAATAAACACTTCATAAACAACCCCATTCACATCCAAATGGATTGCAGCGGGCTCTTTATAAACAATATTCCCTTCTAATCCGATAATCATTGTAATACCTTAATGGAATATTTCCCCTCTTCATCTACATGCAAACCCAATACCCCGCCCTCGCTGTTGTCAGGAGGAAAATAGGTGATGTCAACCGGTGGATCAATCAATTTAAAAATAATTTCATTGTAATTGTGCCAGCGATCATGATTGATAATGCGTGCTTCAAATATTTCATCTTGTAAGGCTCTGTGCCGACCGCTGATAAAAGCATAGTGGTCCAGTTTCTCTTCGTACTCTTTTCTCAATAGCTCAATTTTTTTTCTGAAATCTTGAAACTGCTTATATTTTTGAGCATACGCAATGGGAATTTGAATGCCGTTATTTTTGTAATTGATGAGCTTATGCTTGATCTCTTCATACGCTGAAGCATTTTCTTTCATCGTTTGCTCATAACCGAAAAGCTCTTTTTCAATATCATGTATCACTTTTTTCACTTCAATCATCAAGCTTTGTTCATCGTCTAAAAATTCTCGTGATTCATTCAGTAAAGGATCAATGGTTAATATGTTTTCTCCACCCTGAAGTTTTTGAATTTCAATACGTTTGGATGCAGTCAACTTCGTATGCGATCCCAATAATTCTACATCAATTTCTTTAGCATGAACAATTCCGCCGGTTGCTTGAGCCAATGTCACCCGATCCCCATCCACTGTTCCATGTTCAAGCCGCGTTATATGGATCTCTTTCCCGTACGCTTTGCCTTTATGGACATTGATCGTTAAATCATCTGCAGTAATGATTGCAGTACTGTGCACTTGTCCTTCAACAACGGCTTTGTGTGCGGTTACCTTTGCGTCCTGCCCCACATTTCCATCTATATTGATAGCATTGACGGTCACTTCCATCCCTGTTCCGATGGCATCTTTTAGGGGATCTTTTTCTTTCACATTGATGGAAACATCCGAATCCAATTGCGTTTCGATAGAGCCGGTTGATCGAAAACTGATCTCAGTCACGTCCATTTCGGTTTTAATGTCGTACATACCGCCCTCAAAGGTCACATATCCGCCCGTTTTAGCACGAAATTCAATTCTTGCCTCATTCTCATCACGAAGGATATTCTCTCCTATTGTAAAGGTGGGCTCATTACGGACAATCGGCTCTTTTGTAGTGATAAACTCTCCTCTGCAATTACGTCCGCTGGTCCCTTTTTGCGGTTTGATGTATTCGATGAGCAAATCATTAGCAACCACGCTGATAATGTATCCGCGCTTTGCATAATCAATACGCCCTGCTTCATCAAGAGTATTTTGCTTTTTGTCATAATGAACGATCAATTGATCATCAATCGTTGGCATTGGCTCATACCCTTGAGCCACAACAAAACGTTCCTGACCCTCTACCCTATAAAATCCGTTTAGTTTTATCTTAGCTATGAACTCGGATAAATTACTGTGCATCATTGAGTCAAAAATCCCGATCATGAGATTGGCTCTAAGTTTTTTCTTTTTAATGAGTTCAAAAAAATCATGTTCAAAGGTAGTGTCATAGATTAATTCACTGCCCGGTTTGATTGTTAAATAAATTTTACAAAGTGTCGCATTCCCTGCAATGGATAATTCAATATGATCAAATTTGCCAAGTTCTACGATTGAAAAAATTTCTATTTCATACAATTGTTTGAGTTCAAACTTAGGATTCAAATAAAGTTCATCTTTTATTGCCCTAATATCCGCGTCGGAGAGCTCAGCCCATTCATCGGCGTCGGATGGCGTATCAGCCAGTAATAAACTAAGCGTCTGCACCTCTAGGATTCTGAAATCAAGCGAATGAACCGATACTTTATGATTGCTGGCGGCTTGCATCAGCTCTTTGGCAACATTGCTGGTACGGACAATGAAAGGGACAATTGGAGCTGAAGTATCAATCACAACTGTATCATGTCCTAAAGCTACCATCTTGAACCCCCTTTTTGTAAGTATAGTATAATAAGCTATTTTAATCACATATCGGTTAAACTCACGTAAAATTTAACAATGGTCCTGTGTCTTATGTTTAAATCCATATTCTCCAACTCTTTTGGCATCCTTATCTCACGCATTAGCGGTCTAGCGCGGGATATTTTAATGACCTCCGTTTTGGGCGCCAATATGTGGAGCGATATTTTTTTAATGGCATTTAAATTTCCCAACCTTTTTCGACGTATTTTTGCGGAAGGGTCATTCACCCAAAGCTTTATGCCCTCGTACATTGCATCAAACCAAAAAAGTGTTTTTGCCGTTGCTATTTTCATCCGTTTTATGGCATTTATTGTCTTTTTATCCCTTCTCGTCACCATTTTTCCTCAATTTTCTACGAAACTGTTAGCATGGGATTGGAATGCCGATCTCATTGCCAAAACAGCACCGCTTACCATGATCAATTTTTGGTATTTGGATCTTATTTTTATCGTCACTTTTTTAGGAACACTGCTGCAACATAAAGAACATTTTTTTACCACCGCTTTTTCCACCGTATGGCTCAATATCGCGATGGTTACCGCACTGCTGCTTTTCAGTCACAGCGATCCGAAAACCATTGTTTATGCATTAAGTTTTTCAATTCTCATAGGGGGCTTGCTGCAAGTTATCACTCATTTGTATGCTATTCGACACAAAGGACTTTTAAAACTTCTCATAGGGGGGTGGAAATACCGAAATACAAAAGACGTCAAAGAAGAGGAACGTAAATTCAGTAACCTATTTTTTCCTTCATTGCTAGGTAATTCCACAGCACAAGTTGCCTCTTTTATTGATACCAGTTTAGCATCCTTTTTAGCCGCAGGTTCGGTGTCGTATCTTTTTTACGCCAACCGTATTTTCCAACTCCCTTTTGCCATTATCGCCCTTGCCATTACCACCGCAATGTTCCCCGCTATTGCCAAAGCGATTAATAACGAAAACCATACCCTCGCCTACCAAAATCTTCACAAATCGTTTTGGCTGCTGTCCGCATTGCTGGGTCTATCGGTACTAGGGGGGGTGCTTCTAGCTGAGCCTATTATTTGGCTTTTGTTTGAGAGAGGAAATTTCACACTGACCGACACGCATAATACGGCTGATGTGCTCATGATGTACATGGTCGGACTCATTCCCTTTGGACTGGCCAAACTTTTTTCCCTTTATTTGTACGCCATGCACAAACATCTCAAAGCCGCAAAAATTGCCGCCGTATCACTGGTCATTAACGTCATTTGTTCTTTGTTGCTTATGAAACCTATGGGTGCGGCAGGTTTGGCATTGGCTGGGAGCATCGGTGGTGCCGTACAGCTGATCCTGACGATCAAAGAGGTCGGTTTTGGAATATTTTTAGAGATTCTCAAAACGAAAAAAACACTTTACTTTTTCGTTGGCATGGGAGTATTTGGGGTGCTATTTTATACTTTAAATCAATTTTTGATAAACTTGATACGTTAAACGACAGGGGTAATATGTTTATTTATGACAGTGTGAAAAAAACAAAATGCAAATTTGAACCGCTCATTGAGGGCAAAGTCTCTCTCTATGTCTGTGGACCTACCGTCTATGACGATGCCCATTTGGGGCATGCCAAAAGTGCCTTAGTTTTTGATCTTTTAACGCGTGTACTCGAAGCAAACGGCTACAAAGTACTCTTTGCCCGAAACATCACCGACATAGATGACAAAATCATCACCAAAGCCCGCGAGCTAGGAATCAGTACGACTGAAATTGCTTCGCGCTATACACAAGCCTACCACCGCGATATGAATGCCATCGGGGTACGCCCGCCGACGCTCGAACCCAAAGCGACCGAATCCATTGGAGCCATGGTGGAAATGATACAAAAGCTTTTGGAGAAAAAACACGCCTACATCATCAGCAACGGCGATATTTACTTTGATACCGCCAGCGATAAAAACTATCTCAGCCTCTCCAATCGCCAAAGCAGTGAAAATATCAGCCGCGTGGATAAAGTTTCTGAAAAACGCAATGAAGGTGACTTTGCCCTCTGGAAAGCAGTCCATGACGGAAGTGTTTCGTTTGATTCCCCTTTTGGCCCTGGTCGTCCAGGATGGCACTTGGAATGTTCGGCGATGATTGAGCAGCATCTTGCTATCAAAGATCTCCCCTATGCGATTGACATCCATGGTGGTGGTGCAGATCTGCTGTTCCCCCACCATGAAAATGAAGCGGCGCAAACCCGCTGTGCTACCAATCATGCCCTGGCGAAATACTGGATACACAACGGTTTTATCAATGTGGACGGGGAAAAAATGTCCAAAAGCCTCGGCAACAGTTTTTTTCTCAAAGACGCCCTCAAAGCCTATAATGGCGAAGTGCTCCGTTTTTATCTCCTCAGTACCCACTATCGTGGTGATTTCAACTTCAATGAAGAGGATTTGATCGCTTCCAAAAAACGGCTTGATCGCCTTTACCGCCTCAAAAAACGTATTTTTGGCCTTACGGCTGAAATCATTGATACTGAATTTAAAACCGCACTGATTGACGTGCTCAATGATGATTTAAATGTTTCCAAGGCCTATGCCCTCATCGATGAACTAATCGCGGTCGCCAATGATGCGCTCGATGCGAATGCAAAAGATAAACTTTATCGCCAAAAACTCATCTCTTCACTTACTTTCATCGAAATCCTCTTAGGCTTCGGAGGTCAAAATCCGTATGAATATTTTCAATTCGGTTTGGATGAAGCAACAAAAGCCAAAATCGACGGCTTGATTTCAAAACGCTCTGAAGCCAAAGCACTCAAAGATTTCGCTGCATCCGATGCGATCCGAGATGAGCTAACAGCCATGAATGTGTCGATCATGGATACCGCTAATGGAACATTTTGGGAGATCAGCAATTGAAAGAGATCTATCAACGCTATTGGCCTTACATCAAAGGGTATAAATTTCATTATTTGATGGTTCTCATCGGGATACTTCTTACGGTTACCGCAACCGCAGGAACGGCACACATTATGCAGCCGATCATGGACAATATGTTCATTGAAAAAGATCCGAAAATGCTTACCCTCATCCCACTGTTGCTCATCGGGATTTATCTCTTGAAATCATTGGGGAGATATCTCCAATCGGTCTACACCAACTACATCGGATTGCATATCATTTCACGCCTTCGCGAAGACTTGCTTGAGAAGATCATGTACATGGACATGCAATTTTTGTACATTAACCGCAGCGGTGAACTGATCTCCCGCATTACCAATGACCTTGCCCGTGTCCAATATTTTGTCTCTTCCATGCTTCCTGAGCTTATCCGCGAGAGCATTACCGTTGTGGCATTGGTCGGCTATGTCATATGGCTCAATCCCATGTTGGCGTTTTGGTCGCTTATCGTTATGCCCGTCATTATTGTCCCGCTCATTTCCATCACCAAACGGCTCAAACGACTGTCACACCGCTCCCAAGAAAAAAATGCCGACGTTATGACCCGTCTGACCGAAGTGTTCAACAACAGTGAAATCATCAAAGCCAATGCGACCGAATCGTATGAGCTAGCACGCTTCAAAGAAGACAACCAATATTTTTTCAAGATTAACATGAAATCCACCTACACCAATGAGCTGGTTTCTCCGCTCATGGAGATCATAGCCGCCATCGGTTTAGCAGCGGTTATCTATGTCGGAGGACGCGAAGTATATGCGGGCAAGATGAGCGTTGGGGAATTCACCGCATTTTTAACGGCCGTTGGTCTTGTATTCCAGCCTCTTCGCCGGGTTAGCTCCATTTACGGAAAAATTCAAGATGCCCTTGCGGCAAGCGAACGGGTATTTCATATTTTTGATATTAACAACGCAATCCAAGATGGGTCCAAAGAGCTCACCGAACCGATTAAAAGCATACAATTTGACAACGTTACCCTCAAATTTGGGGAAAAGAAGGCGCTTGAGGGCTTAAATCTTTCCATTCATGCGGGGCAAAATATCGCGCTTGTAGGGCAAAGCGGCGGCGGTAAAAGTTCGCTGGTTAACCTGCTGCTGCGCTTTTACGATGCCCATGAGGGGTGCGTCATGATTAACAGTCATAACATCAAAGAGTACACCCAAAACTCCCTGCGCCACCAAATAGCCAGTGTATCCCAGCGGGTCTATATCTTCCAAGACACCCTTGCCGCGAATGTCGCCTACGGAAGCGATATCGATGAAGAAAAAGTCATCGAAGCCTTGACAATGGCAGATGCAATCGAGTTTGCCATGAGTCTTCCTGAGGGGATCTATACGATGATGCAAGAGTTTGGCGCCAATCTCTCAGGCGGTCAACGTCAGCGCATTGCCATCGCCCGTGCCATTTACAAACACGCATCCCTACTTATTTTGGACGAAGCAACCAGCGCCTTGGACAATGAAAGTGAAAAACGGATTCAAAATGCCCTCCATGAGTATTCCAAAGACAAAATCACGGTTACCATCGCCCATCGGCTAAGCACCATCACTCATGCCGATGTCATTTTGTATTTTGAAGCGGGAAATATCATTGCGCGAGGCACTCATCAAGAGCTCTTAGAAACGTCCGATGCGTACCGCCGCTTGGCCGGCGAGATGGTTTAATTTTTACCCTTAAACCATTTTAGAGTATAATCGCATCAATTTATCAGAAAAAGGCAAGCAGCTATGATCGATTACGAATCATTAAAACCGTGGT
>PDVJ01000012.1_pt1 | contig 36549 bp, 36 predicted proteins | sample 1369811 | NCBI WGS metagenome assembly PDVJ01 (sample SAMN07795376, study PRJNA414565) | Alkali sediment metagenome, whole genome shotgun sequencing project. | reverse complement strand
ACATTAATGCAAAAGCATGTAGACGAAGTAACATGGCTGGGAAGCTACGTAAAGGGAGAATTATGAATTTTAACAGCGCCTTAGAAAATATCACAAGCTATGAAGCGGGCAAGCCCATTGAGCTTGTTGTACGTGAATACGGGATCGAAAAAGATCAAATTGTAAAATTGGCGAGTAATGAAAATCCTTTTGGGTGTTCTCCTAAAGTCAAAGATGCCGTACGTGCGATCATTGACAATATGTCTTTGTATCCGGATGATTCCATGGTGAAATTGAAGAATGCTTTGGGAGAAAAATACGGGATCGCTTCGGATGAAATGATAATCGGTGCAGGCAGCGATCAGGTGATTGAATTCGCTATCCATGCCAAAGCACACAACGGTTCGAAAGTGCTGATGAACAGCGTAACCTTTGCGATGTATGAGATTTATGCGAAGCAAGTGGGTGCGGTGATTGTTCGTACGGCTTCAAGAGAGCATGATATGGACGAATTTTATGCCCTATACCAAGAGCATAAGCCATCGATTATTTTTTTATGTACTCCTAATAACCCAACGGGAGATGCGATTGATGCAGATACGATGCTCTCGTTTATTGCAAAAGTGGACAGCGATACTCTCGTCATAGTCGATGGTGCCTACATGGAGTATGCCCGTTTCAAAGATCCTTCTAAAGCGGTAGATCCCAAAGCTCTGATTGAAAAATTTGACAATGTTCTGTTTTTAGGGACGTTCTCAAAAGCATACGGTCTTGGGGGAATGCGTGTTGGATACGGAATTGCGCAATCGCCCATCATAAGAGCACTTTACAAGGTACGCCCTCCTTTTAACATCACTACGTTATCGCTTGAAGCAGCTTCAGTAGCACTGGAAGATGAAACATTTGTTACTGAATGTATCGCTGATAATTTCAAAGAGATGAAGCGGTATGAGAAGTTCGCGTCAGAAAAAGGGATAAAAATAATTGATAGTTATACCAATTTTGTCACATTATCGCTTCCGCAAGAAAAAAATTCATCTCAAATAGCACAAGCATTGCTAAAAAAGGGTATGATTATACGTGATTTAAGCAGTTATGGATTGAATGCAATTCGTGTGACGATTGGTACGCAAGTACAGAATAGTCGATTCTTCGAGCTCTCTGAGCCGTTATTATAATAATTATTTAGGTACCAATGGATTTTAAGGCTCTTTTTTCGCAACTTGTTGTTCTGTTTGGAAAGTTAACACAGGCACAAAAGATAATTATAGGTGCAGCAGTTGCCAGCATCGTAGGATTTCTTTTATTTTTAGTGCTCTTTACCTCTGACCCAAAAGAGAGCAGTGAAGAAGGGTATCAAGTCCTTTTTGAACAGTTGACTCCGCAGGATGCAGCTCAAGTAGTAGCGCAGCTTGAAAAAGATAAAATCCCTTATCGTATCCCTCGTGACAACGTTATTGAAGTCCCCAAAGAGGTTGTTTACAAAGAGCGCATAACCATTGCTTCCATGGGAATTCCTAAAGAGGGACATGTCGGCTTTGAACTGTTTGACAAACAAGAATTTGGAGCAACAAATTTTGATCAAGAGGTGAAGTTTAGACGTGCGCTTGAAGGTGAATTAGCACGTTCAATCGACTCATTGGCTCCTGTTGAAAAATCAAGTGTTTCCCTCGCATTGCCAAAAGAGACTCTTTTCGTTTCAGAGGCAGTTCCTCCTTCTGCTTCGGTTATGGTTCAGTTGTATGCTGACCGTAAACTCACCCCTAAACAGATTCGCGGTATAAAAAAGCTTGTAGCTTCGGCTGTTCCAAAGCTTACGGTAGAAAATGTTACGCTGATTGATTCTGAGGGTGAAAGTCTTGGGGATAATTCAGAAGAAGCGATGATGGGCGAGCTCTCCCAAATGCAGCAGCAGTACAAAACCAAAGAAGAGAAAAAGCAAGAAGAAAAAATTGTCAATGTTCTTTCTCCTTTTATCGGGGGAAAAGAGCGTGTAGTCGCTAAAGTAACCATTGAATACGATTTTTCAGAACAAAGTTCAACGTCTGAAAAATACGATCCAGAGAATGTGGTCAGAAGCGAGCAAACATTAGAAGAAAAACGAGATGGGCAAACTGCTCCTCAAGTCGGGGGTGTCCCTGGTGCTGTGAGCAATATCGGTCCTGTTGAAGGATTGAATGCTCAAGGTGCAGGGGAAAAATACGAAAAAACCCAAGGTACAACGAACTATGAAATTTCAAAAACAGTCTCTACCACCAAAATGGAATTTGCGCGAATCAAGAGAATAACAGCAGCCGTTGTTGTCGATGGCAAGTATGAGCTTAAAAAAGAGACGAACGGTTTAGTGGGAGAAGAGGTCTCGTATATTCCGTTGGATCAAACGCAAATCGATGCGATTACTTCTCTGGTGAAGCAATCCATTGGGGTGGATGATGCCCGAGGGGATTTAGTGACGGTTCGTAATTTTGAGTTTCAAAACTCTAAAAGTGCATTGTCTCCTCAAAATGCAGCCTCTAAAACAACTGAATTTTTTACCAATTACATCAAACCTCTGATGCCTGCTCTAAAATACTTGCTAGTGGGTATAATCTTGTTTGTAGCGTACAAAAAAGTGATTCTCCCGTTTGCGGATCGTATGTTAGAATTCAGTCGTGAAGAAGAAGAATTTCAGCGTCCTGTTTTGGATATTTCCGAAGATGAGGATGAAGACCTTATCGAAAAAGTACAACAGATGCGTAAAAAAGTGGAAGGGCAGCTTGGTATTGGAGACAGCTTCAGTGAAGATGATCTTAAATACGATGTAGTGCTTGAAAAAATACGTGAAATTACCGAAGAACGTCCTGAAGAGATTGCTTCTTTGATTCAAACATTGATTAATGAAGAGGCACCGGCTCGTGGCTAGTAAAGGGATGATAAGACAATGACATTAAATCCAGCACAGCAATCCCAGTTTGATGAAATGAGTATGGCAGAAAAAGTAGCCATTTTATTGATTCAGCTTGGGGAAGAGAGCACGGCACAAATTTTTGGACGATTAAGCGTAGAATCTATTACGGAAGTTTCGAAATACATCGCCATGAACCGTTCCATTGAAAAAAGCATTGGAGCGGCAGTTTTAGAAGAATTTTATGCCATTATCCAATCCAATCAGTATCTCAATAGCGGTGGTCTTGAATTTGCCCGTGAAATTCTCTACAAAGCATTGGGGCCTGAAGAGGCTAAAAAAGTATTAGACCGTCTCTCTAAAATGTCTCAAGGTGCTCAAAATTTTGCGTATCTCGCAAAAATTAAACCGCAACAGCTGGCGGATTTTATTACGACAGAACATCCTCAGACAATTGCCCTTATTCTTGCTCATATGGATCCATCTGCAGCGGCAGAAACATTGTACATCTTCTCCGATGATTTACGTGCAGAAGTCGCTATGCGTATGGCCAAATTAGGAGATATTTCTCCTTCGATTATTAAACGTGTCAGTGCGGTACTGGAATCCAAACTTGAATCATTGGCATCCTACAAAGTGGAAGTTGGAGGACCGCGTGCTGTTGCCGATGTCTTTAACCGCTTGGGTGCTACGGCATCCAAAGCGACGTTGTCCCAAATCGAGCAGCTTGACCAAGAATTGGCGGCATCGATTAAAGAGATGATGTTTACGTTTGAAGACATTGCAACGCTTGATGTGAACAGTGTTCGCGAAATTCTTAAAGCGGTGGATAAAAATGATCTTATGCTGGCACTCAAAAGTGCTCCTGAAGAGCTTAAAGAGAAGTTTTATGCCAATATGTCTCAGCGGGCCAAAGATACCTTTGTTGAAGAGTTACAGTTCTTGGGTGCTGTCAAGATGAAAGAGGTTGAGAGTTCACAGCGCAGAATAGTAGACGCAGTGCAAGCGCTTGCAGAACAAGGCCTCGTTCAGTTGGGCGGAACTGAAGAGATGATCGAGTAATTCATGACAGAAGAGATTATTATCACGAAAGATAATTTAAATGACCATACGGTAGGGAAATATCAATTTAAAATTCTTTCGGGCTTATCCGGTGCAAGTGTTCATGAAGCCGCAGAAGAGCTAGGACTTGAGCACACTTCTACGGATACTGAAGAAAATCCGGCGTACTATGAATCGCCTCAAACTGCGAATACCCATAAAGATGAACTGATTGAATCATTATTGAAAAAAGCCGATGAAATGAGTTCGAACTTTATTAAAATGCAAATGAGGCTGGAGAATCTCCAAGAAGATCATATTGCAGCACTAGAAGCAGCTAAAAAGACCAGTTACGATGAAGGATTTTCGGCTGGAGTTTTGAGTGAACAAACAGAAGATTCAACACGAAAAGAGCACGCTAAAGAGCAGCTCGCAAACTCTGTTAAAAACCTTGAAGAGGCGGCTGCCCAGTTTAGAAGTGCCCTTTCATCGATTCAAAAAGAACTGACACACACTGCCATTGAAATCGCAAGTGAAGTCATCGGGGTAGAAACACAAGATAATGGTGCCAAAATAGCGGCAAAATTAGCAGCAGATTTGATTGAAGAGCTTGGAGAAGCATCGAAAATTACCTTGCGCGTAAATCCTGCAGATCATGGATACATCTCAGAAAAAGTGGGATCACTGTCTCATGTTGAAGTGTTGTCTGATCGTGCAATCAGTTCTGGCGGAGTTGTCGCTATAAGTGATTTAGGGAATATTGATTCACAGATTAAAAAACGGTTTGAGCGATTAAAACGATCATTATTGCTAGAGTCTTAAGTTAGGTTTGAAATGGATATAAAAGAGTATACACACGAACAGCTCAAAGAGCTTTCCCAAAAAATACGGGATCGTATTTTAGAAGTTGTTAGTCGTAACGGTGGGCATCTGAGTTCTACTTTGGGGGCGACGGAGATTATTATTGCCATGCACAAGGTTTTTGATGCAGCACGTGATCCTTTTATTTTTGATGTTTCGCATCAAGCGTATGCGCACAAACTGCTGAGCGATAGATGGGATGAGTTTGATACCCTGCGTCAGTTTGGTGGGATGAGCGGATATACCAAACCCAGTGAATCCCCTTATGATTACTTTGTAGCAGGGCATAGCTCAACCTCCATATCTTTGGGAGTCGGAGCTGCCAAAGCTATAGCCCTTAAAGGGGAAGAATCAACACGTATTCCGGTTGTTTTAATCGGAGATGGAGCGATGAGTGCGGGGATGGTTTATGAAGCGCTTAATGAGCTTGGCGATCTTAAATATCCTATGGTCATTATTCTCAATGACAATGAGATGAGTATCGCCAAGCCGATCGGTGCCATTAGCCGGATGCTCAGTTCCGCTATGGCAAGCCCCTTTTATCAGCGGTTTAAAAAGAAAACAGAGCAGTTTGTTGATAACTTTGGAGAAGGGGCACATTATCTGGCTAAGCGCTTTGAAGAGTCGTTCAAGCTTATTACTCCCGGAATTTTATTTGAAGAGATGGGGATTGAATACATCGGTCCCATTGACGGGCACGATGTTAAATCTTTGATTGATATCTTTACGGTAGCAAAAGGGATGGGCAAGCCTGTCTTGGTGCATGTGCAAACGATTAAGGGCAAGGGCTATGAAATAGCCGAAGGCAAACATGAAAAATGGCACGGTGTCTCTCCTTTTGATCTTAAAAGCGGTACGGCAAATGCCAAAAACAGTGCTAAAAGTGCAACACAAGTTTATGCCGAAGCGTTAATGCATCAAGCCGATATAAATCCAAAAATAGTGGGTGTAACTGCGGCTATGCCAAGTGGAACGGGATTGAGTGCGGTAATGGAAAAATATCCTGACCGCTTTTGGGACGTTGCGATTGCGGAACAGCATGCTGTTACGTCGATGGCTGCGATGGCCAAAGAGGGATTTAAACCGTTTTGTACCATCTATTCGACATTTTTACAGCGCGGGTACGATCAGGTGATTCATGATGTTTGTCTAATGGACCTTCCTGTTGTGTTTGCGCTGGATCGAGCGGGTATTGTTGGGGAAGATGGCGAAACGCATCAAGGTGCTTTTGATATTAGTTTTCTTCGAGCGATTCCAAATATGACACTGTGTGCTGCGCATGATGAAAAATCATTTCATCAGGTTGTTGCGTTTGCCGCACACTATGACCATCCGTGCTCCATCCGCTACCCTCGAGGTGCTTTTTTGGAAGGCAATCTTCCCGAATCAATCCCTTTTGAGCTTGGAAAATCACAGCTTTTAGTTGCCAATGAATCGGATATTTTGTTTATCGGCTATGGCAATGGAGTAGGACGTGCGGCACAGAGCATGGAATTTATGAGTGAAAAACCTTCTTTATTGGATCTTCGCTTTGTAAAGCCGTTGGATGACGAGATGCTGCGAAAGATGGCGGCCTTGCATAAGAAATGGTATGTCTTCAGCGATTCAGCACGACAGGGCGGAGTCGGAAGTGCGCTGCTGGAATGGTTAAGCGAAGAGAACATCATGGATGTGGCAGTGGTTAGTTTTGAATACGAGGATGTGTTTATCAAACATGGCAATACGGCACTTGTTGAAGAATCAATGGGGATACTTCCCCACCAATTGGCTACAAAGGTAATGGACGCAGGTAGATAACGCCGGCGATACGTCCTGTATGTTGTGTGTGAGCACGATACGAAAAAAAGTCTTCACAATGACATGCAGTGCATTGAGGTGATACTTCAATGTGTTCTAGGGCAACGCCTAATGAGACTAACTGACGGTGTAAAATCGTATTAACGTCTAAAAAAACTTTATCTTTTGTGCGTATCAACGCATCTTCATACCCTTTTTCCCTTACTTGGGCTGCAATCGTTTCATTAATCTCATAACAACATCCATGTATTGCGGGTCCAAATGCGATACGAATATCACAGATAGAGGTTCCATAGTTTTTTTGCATAGCCGCAATTGTCTTTGGAAGAATCTCATTGAGCGCTCCGGCACGCCCTGCATGAACGGCACCGATGGCATGATGGACGGGATCATAGAGCAAAATGGGAGTACAATCGGCACTCATGACCATGATGGGAGTATCGATGCAGTTCGTAATTAAGGCATCGCATTGGGGATGGGTGTTAAAGTTCATCGTTGCAGTAACCATGACGATGGCGTCGGAGTGAATTTGACGCATATGAATCAGTTTTTTAGGATTATAGCCAAGTGCTTCTCCCAAAATTCGATGGTTTTCAATTACATCAGCTTCTTTGTCTCCGACATGAAAAGCAAGATTTAAGCTGCCGTAGGGGGATAGAGAAATACCGTCATGGCGCGTTGTAAAATGAGCACTAAGGTGATTATAGGTAGATAGAAGTTTAGAAGGAAGCGTTATCATTGGTCATTATTGAAGAAGAGACAAAGAACCCTACGGGTTCTCTGCGAGCATGTTGTCCAGAAGGACAAAGAGCCGGTCACTGGCACTCTCCATTTCTTTGAAGTTGGCAATAATTTCTTCGCCATGGGTGAGGATTGCCTCTTCCCCTTTAGCAATGAACGCGATATTGGTATTGGCATTTTTATGAACAATCAAATGAGGATCACTAATGAGGCTGTAGTTATTGGTACGTCCAAAACGTTCTTTTCCTTCGCCGTCATACCATTTGCCCATACGACATTGATGAGAGTCCATGACTTCGAGCTTACGATCACACATCATGATACTGTTGTAAGCGCGTGCCTTGTAAAGGATATGATCAATTTTTGCCAAAATGACAAAGGTACTATTTTCCATGTGATGAGAAGAGTTAACGATTTGCGAAGAACCTTCATTGAGACTTATAAGGGTGCTTTCAAAGTTGATAATGCTGGAACTGGAGCGTTCAACGACTTCATTCATCTCTTCGGCGCTGGTTTGTATTTCACTCATATCTTGCTGTAATGAGTTAATGGAAACAGAAATCTCTCCGGTTGCTTTATGGGTGCGTTCTGCGAGTTTACGAACCTCATCGGCAACGACCGCAAACCCTCGACCATGTTCGCCTGCACGTGCAGCTTCGATGGCTGCATTGAGCGCGAGAAGGTTGGTCTGATCTGCAATGTCGGTAATAAGCTGAATGACAGAGTTGATTTCATTAGTGCGAGAGGTGATATGGCCGATAGCATCGTTGTTGTTACTCACTTTTTCGTTGAGCATATTTAGCTCATTGATAATGATGGAGATGGTGTCGCGGCTATCGTTGGCTAAATTTGCGGCATTGGTAGTTGCACTGGTCACTTCTTTGAGATCATTAATATTGTCATTGAGATTGGCTTGAATAACGCTGAGACTCTCGGTTACTTGGACGCTGAGTTTACTCAGTTCAGAGTTGAGAACATCTCGGCGCTGTTTCATCTCCTGTATTTTCATAACACTAATGCTTTTGCTGACATTTTCAATGGCATCTACAAATTCTCCGTGCATACCATCGCTGGAAAGTGAATGTGAAAAGTCGCCTTTGGTAGCACCTGAAATGGAAGTATTGATTTGATGAATGAAGTTTTGGATTTGGAAAATGAGCTGATGCAAAGCAGCTCCCATAATGCCAAGTTCAGTTCCGGGACACGCATCGGTGGCCGTATCATTGAAACTTCCCTCAGAAACACGTTTGATAACTTGGGTAAATTTATCAACTGCAACCGTGATTGAACGTCGAACCATACTCGCGAATAAAAAGATAACAATGGCGACACCCGCTCCAGTGATGAGAACAAAAAACTTGTAAAACTTTATTTCGCTGTGCATATCTTGGGATGCAGTTTTTAAATCTTCTTGTTTGTCCTTGACGACTTTTTCAAAGCTCTCTCGCGAAGCATCGGCATAAGGGGTCATTTGCAATTTATAAGCGGCATAAATCGACGCTGTATTGGCTGAAATAGTTGCAGGGTTAAGCGCTTTCATCATGGTCAATGTGTTGTTTAAAAATAGACTGGTATTTTCTTTTGCCACACTAATCATCTCTTTTTCTTGAGGGTGCAATATGGTTTTTTCCAGTTCAATAAAAGAGGCATTGATTTTTGCGCTATGCTCTTCGAGCTTACCAATGTTCTTAGTGTAATCCCCGCCTAACATGATGTCGCGGCTGGTGCGACTAATGAAGTTGAGCTCTTTTTCAATTTCCAATGCATGCAATGCCCCGGAAATGGTTTTGTTTTGAAGTTCATCGTATTGATTTTCGAGACTGCTCATCGCAAAAAATACAAAGATAGAAGCTCCGACAACCGAGATTGTTGCGGCTGCTACGAGATAATTCATCCTCTGTTTAATACTCATCTTATGGAGTGCTTGATCGAACATACATTACCTTTCTAATTCAGTGGATGTCTAAATGGCATAATCGTCATTATAGTCACATTTTTGTAATTATGAAGTAAAATTCTCTCAATCTTGAGTAAGGGTAGTTGGGTACAATTATCACCATTACAGTATATGAGGAAAAGTTGAGTGATTAAAAGACAGATGCAATCCATCCCATTAGAAGGGACGAGTGAAGAAGAAAAGCGCAATGAAATACGCCGCTATTTTCACCAAAGCTTTGATCTTTTTGAGTCGTTGTTTGAGCTTTTCAGCTCCGATGACGTTTTTTTTGAGCAGCCTGAGCCGACACGTCATCCGATGATTTTTTATTTTGGACATACAGCTGTTTTTTATATCAATAAACTTGTTTTGTCCGGGGTACTCAAGGAGGGGATTAATCCTCGTTTTGAGGCTCTTTTTGCCGTGGGTGTTGATGAGATGACTTGGGATAACATGAACGAGCGCTTTGAGGGCTTTGGAGTGGATACGGTACGAGAATATCGCAATCACGTTCGCACCTGTGTGGATGAGCTAATAATACAGTTGCCGCTTGCGCTTGTGATCACACAAACGGATCCTTTTTGGGCGATATTGATGGGGATTGAGCATGAGCGGATTCATATTGAAACATCCAGTGTATTACACCGCCAAATGTCCATTGCATTGATTCAAAATCATGATGATTTTCCCTTGTGTCCAATAAGCGGAGATATACCAGACAATACCATGGTGCCCATTGGCGGGACAACGATTACGTTGGGAAAAGAAAGCTCGGATCATGGATTGTATGGATGGGATAATGAATACGGAAGTGCAACGTATGATGTGGAAGATTTTGAAGCGTCTTTATTTTTGGTGAGTAATGGCGAATTTTTGGATTTTGTTAATGCTAATGGCTATCAAACAAAGCGTTGGTGGGATGAAGAGGGATTGAGATATTTATCGCTTCGCAGCGCGATATGTCCTCCGTTTTGGGTACCTCAAGAAGATGGCAGTTACCTGTATCGCTCACTGACCCAAGTGATATCGATGCCGTACAATTGGCCCGTAGAGGTCAATGCACTGGAAGCTCAAGCCTTTTGCCGATGGAAGAGTGCGCAAGAGGGGAAAGAATATCGTCTTCCTAGGGAAGCAGAGTACGGCGTATTGCTCCAAGAATGTGGAATTGTGAGTGATATTTTTGACGATAACACGGCAAACATCAATCTTGCCCATTTCGCTTCTTCCGTACCTGTGGATACTTTTTTCCATGGCAAGGTGTATGATGCCATCGGCAATGTCTGGCAATGGACCAGCACTCCTATGGATGGATTTGTCGGATTTAAAACGCATCCGCTGTACGATGATTTTTCAACGCCAACCTTTGATACCAAACATAATATCATCAAAGGGGGATCGTGGATCTCCACGGGAAACGAGATCGTCAGGGCTTCACGCTATGCTTTCAGGCGCCATTTCATACAGCATGCAGGATTTCGATATGTGGCCGATTGATGGATGAATTTGACTTTATCGATCGCTCACGCAGCAACGCTGAAAAGCATACCCTTAAACAGAAACTCTTTGGGACTCAAGAGGTTCTTCCAATGTGGGTTGCGGATATGGACATTGCAACTCCTGCGTGTGTTTTGGATGCGGTACGTCAACGATTGGAACATCCGATCATGGGGTATGAGATTATGCCTGAGCGTGCTTATAGGGCACAGTGTGATTGGCTAGAGCATCATCACGGTTGGAAAATAGATCCACAGTGGTTGAGCTATTCCCCCTCCGTGGTGGCATCGATCGGATGTGCCATACGGGCATTTAGCAATGAGGGGGATGAGGTGATTGTTCAAAGTCCCGTTTATCCCCCATTTTATGACATGGTTCGAAAAAACAATCGAAAACTGCTGCTTAATCCGCTGATTCAAGAGGATAGCGGCAATTATCGGTTTGATTTGGACGATTTGAAATCAAAAATCACCTCGAAAACAAAACTTTTATTGTTGTGTTCTCCCCATAATCCGGTGGGGCGTGTTTGGCGCAGAGAAGAGTTGCTTGAACTTGGAAAAATATGTTTGGAAAACGGCATTATTGTTATCAGTGATGAAGTTCATTGCGACATTGTCTTTTCTGAAAATACCCACATCCCATTGGCTTCGATATCGGAAGCGATAAGTGAAAATACCGTGACGTTGCTAGGTCCAGGGAAAACATTTAACATGGCCGGTTTTTCAATATCAACTGTTGCTATTTCCTCTCAAAAACTTCGTGAGCGTTACCAAGAGGAACTGCAAAAAGTTCATTACGGTGAGGGTGCGGTGTTGTCTCATGTTGCTTTTGAGGCGGCTTATACGCATGGAGATGGATGGCACGCAGGTTTGTTGAATCATTTGGCTGTGAATCGCGAGATGATTGAACAATGGTGCCGCTTGCATCCTCTTATTGGCTTTTGTAAGCCGCAGGGAACGTATCTCGCATGGCTGGATTGTCGTGCGCTGAAAATGGGGGATAGAGAACTGCGTGACTTTTTTGTCAAAGAGGCAGGTCTTGGGCTAAGTGTGGGGCTTAGTTTTGGAAAAGAGGGATCGGGGTACATGCGTCTGAATTTTGCCGTAGCACACGAAATTTTACGCAGGGCATTGGAGCAGTTGTCACATGCGCTGGAAAGAAATGGCTATGGATGAGAAGATAGGGAAATTTATTTCCAAACATCATCTCCTCTCCCTAGCTACTTTCGGAGAGTCTTTGTGGTGCTGCTCGGCATTTTATGCTTTTGACGCGGATGCAGCTGTTTTGATCATCGCATCGGATGAGCAAACCGTGCATATTCAAAATAGTAAACTAAATACACGCGTAGCGGGTACCATAGCACACGAGACAAAAGTGGTCGGAAAAATACAGGGGATACAGTTTACAGGAGAAATAACCATTTTAGAGGATGAGCAAGAGCATGCGCTTTACATGAAAAGATTTCCGTATGCACGAGCGATGAATCCTACACTGTGGAAAATAGAGCTTGATGTCATCAAAATGACGGATAATACCCTTGGGTTTGGAAAAAAACTTATTTGGAATCGGGAAATTTAGAGGTAAAAAAACTGCACGGTTTTCCGCTGGAGCTCAACACGACTTGGGAAGGGAGAAATTTGCTTTTAAACCCGTATGCCTTGCATCCGTGGGGCTGATGGGCTTCCCAAGTGACAAAATAATAAGTGCATTTGTGACAATTGATTTTTTGCATAGGGAATTTTACCTATAATTTCACACTTTGAAAAGGATATTTATGAATAAATTACTTTGTATGTTTGAACTTCAGCAGCAGCTCAATGATTCTACCAATGGAAAAGGGTGGGAAAGCGGAGTAACGAAAAACGGCAAAAAAATCAATTGGCGTCGTTGTATTACGATGGAATCTGCCGAAATGATCGATTCTTTCGGGTGGAAGCATTGGAAAAGCATTGCTCAAGAGACCGATTATGCCAATTTGCAAATCGAAATTGTTGATGTGTGGCACTTTGTGATGAGTTTGGTATTGGAATTTGCGCAAAAAACAGGATCGGAAAGTATCGCTGAATTGGTTGAGAGAATAGCGCAAACTCCTGAGTATCAAAAAATCAATAATGATACTGATTTAAGTTTTGGTAATGATGAGCTTTTGATGTTCCGCATAGAAAATGTGATGCGTCTTTCTCTGATTCCTGTTTCTCCCGAAATGATTGGAGCATTGATCGAAGAATTTTTCGAACTGGCACACTTGGGAGCGTTGAATGCAACTCAGCTTTACCGTTTGTATGTGGGCAAAAATATTCTTAATCAGTTCCGACAAGATCACGGTTATAAAGAGGGAAGCTATATCAAAGTATGGAATGGGGAAGAGGACAATGTGGTAATGAAGCGTGCTTGGGATAAAAATCCTGATATGACACCGACACAATTGTACGACGCTCTAAAATCGGCTTATCCTGCGTAAATTTCGTTAAATTCGCTCTTCCACCGTTTGTGGCACCAAAACCAAAATTTTGGATTGGCACGGATGGTCTTCTCCAGCGTATCTACTTGAGCCTGTGTCGCGTCAAGGATGGATTGTTCATCATCTCCTGCCACCTCAATGGGTTTTTCGAATCGGATCGTATAGTTTTCTTCATCATCCGTATCAATATACAAAGCGACAATAGGGGCATTGTATTTACGGGAGAGTTGCGCAGCGGCAGAGGTGTGATAGGTCGGATGATTAAAAAAGTTCACTCTCACACCAGACTTTGCATTACTGGATTGATCGATCAAGAGGGATACGCAGTGGTTGTTTTTAAGGGCGCGTGCCAAATGTTTGATCGCACCATTTTTTTCGACAAGATTGAGACGGTGACGTGTTCGGGCTTCTAAAAGATAAGGGTTAAAGGCATCATTGTCCAACCCTTTATAAATAGAGGTGATGGGGGTTATCAAAGCTGCGAGGGAAGCTGCCCCGATTTCCCAGTTCCCGTAATGAGCAGAGATAAAGATAATGGGTCGGTTTTGACTCAAATACAAATCTACCACTTCTCTGTTTTCAAAAGTTACATGAGTTCTTAAATCATCAGCGGTATTGCGTCTGTTTTCCATCACTTGGAGCAAATTCAGCGCTAAATTTCGGTAGCAATACTTTTCAACCTCTTTTTTGTCATTATTGCTCAACGTTTCATGAAAAGAAAAATCAAGATTGGCTTGGATAACACGATTGCGTTTATATGCCAACCGATGGGCTAGAGAGGCAAGAGTGAAAAAGAGCTTTTTTCTCGTTTTGCGTGAGAGCTTCATGACGAGGTAATCAAAAATCAAAAAGAGGCGAAATCCCATCATAAAAGTTCGATTGCTTTTTGTGCGATGACGTGCGGATCGATTTGAGCGATTGAAAAATCATTGCGATTGATGTGGTGAATATCCACTTGTGAGGGGGACTTTATCCCAATATTGACAGGGGTGGGATAGATCATCCGCTGGGTTGTCGGACCAAAGAGGGTGATTGAGGGGCGGTTCATGGCCCATGCCATATGGGTGGGTCCCGTATCGTTGCCGATGATAAGGTCGCAATGGGCTATAAAATTCACCAGAGCAGAGAGTGACATTTTTTCTGTGACGATAGCATTGTGTGAGTGTTGTGCAATCCACAGGGCATCTTGGTATTCAGATTCGCTTCCCCAAATGAGATGACAAGGGTATGGCAGGAGATCGCAAAGGACGGCAAATTGCTCTTTGGGATAACATTTACTGGGCCATGAGGCTCCGATAACGCATCCGATGGCTTTGGTGTTTTCACCTAAAACAGAGGGCCTTTTGCCGATTGGAAAAATGGGTTTTTTATGAAGAATGGCATTTTCATCATAAGGGATGGCAAGTGCTTGGGTGATTACCATAACGTTTCGCTTGATGATATTCAGATCATAAGGAATCGATGAAGTCGTTGTATAAAATATTGAAGCAACCCCTTCTCGGGCACTTTTTCGGTCAAAACCGTGAACAGCTCCCGGTAAAAAAGCAGCGACAAGGGCTGACTTTAAAAGGCCTTGAGCATCGATAATGTGATCGTACGCTTCTCGTGATCGTAAAATTCGGATGGTTCTTCGCAGTAAAGAGAGGCTTTTTTGTTTTTTGATTTTTTTAAGCGGAACAGCAACCACTTCATGGATAAGCGGATGCCCTTGTAAAACAGGGGCAAAGGCCTCTTCGACAAACCAATCGATTTGGACGTCGGGATAATGATTGTGGATGATTTGCAGTACCAAAGCGGTATTAACAATGTCCCCAAGAGCGCTCAAACGGACAATGGCAATACGCAAAGAAGGTCTATTCATAAGCGTAATTATAGCGCAAACAAGCTACAATAATTCATCAAAAAATGAGAAGAGGATGGGTAATGGTCGTTCAAGACATACAACAATTTTCCGAAATTCGTCCAAAAGCACGGGCTTACTTTTGCTATCTTTTTCATAAGAATCTTCCCAACCATCTCCCGTCTGTTTCGGTGGAATCCATTACGGCCCGGTTATTAAAAATTCGTGGTGATTTGCAGGGCGTTGAGGCAATGTACCTACTTGATGTTGCCGGTAATCAGGTAGGCCCTACGTACCTAAAAGAGGGTAAGTGCGAAGAGGATATTGGTAAAAATCGTTCTACACGAGCCTACTATTATCGTGCAATGCATGAACGCCGCTGTACGATTACCGATCCGTATCCTTCTCTGTTAAATGATGAACTCACCGTAACGGCATCCGAACCGATTTTTGATGAACACGGCGAGATTGTGTACGTTGCATGTTTGGATATGCCGTTGGCAGAGGTGCTTAAAATCGCTCATCCTATGGCGCTTGAATCCAATGCAGGACGATTTTTTCGATGGGTGTATGCCGGATTTACTGTTGTCCTATCGTTTGTGTCATTGTTGATGTTTGTAAAAGGGATTGAAGGTTTTTTATCCTACGGGCTTGGCCATCTTGAGAGTATTGAGATTAAAGACATTTTTGAATCGACCATTTTACTGACCCTGTCGCTAGCCATATTTGATTTGGTAAAAACGCTTTTTGAAGAAGAGGTGCTAGGGCGTCCAAAGCATGATCCTGCCTCCAGTATCCACAAAACAATGGTCCGTTTTTTAGGATCAATCATCATTGCCCTTTCGATCGAAGCGTTGATGCTGGTGTTTAAATTTGCAATGACCGAACCTGCGATGCTGGTGAATGCTATCTATATTATTGCAGGTGTGGCGATGTTGCTGGTCGGACTTGCTATTTATATCCGTTTTACCAATCTGGGAGAGCGCCATTGATAGCCATCGTCGATTATAATATGGGGAATTTAGCGAGCGTACGCAACGCCTTTAATGTATTGGGTGAACAAGTAGTGATTGAATCTAATCCTGAAAAATTGGCTCAATACGATCGGATTATCCTTCCTGGCGTCGGTGCATTCGGTGATGCGATGGAGCACTTGAAAACCAATGGAATGGATGAAGCGGTTACGCAATACGCGCAAAGCGGAAAATACGTCTTGGGTATTTGTTTGGGGATGCAGCTGTTGTTTGATTCAAGCGAAGAGTTTGGAATTACTGCAGGGCTGGGACTGATTCCCGGACGTGTTGTTGCTTTTGATTCGAGCCGTTTTCATACCCCTTTAAAAGTTCCTCATATGGGATGGAATCGGATGCTTACGCATGGCCATCCTCTTTTTGAAGGGTTAGATGAGGGACACTACCTTTATTTTGTTCACTCCTATCATGCTTTATGCACACATCAAGAACACAGTATCGGTGAATGTATTTATGGATATGAGTTTACAAGCGCCGTAGGACGGGATAATGTCATGGGGATACAGCCGCATCCTGAGAAAAGTCACCAAAATGGACTTCGATTACTTAAAAATTTTATTACGCTATAAAGGATACTAACGATGACTATTTTTCCCGCAATCGATCTTAAAGACGGAAAAGCTGTCCGTCTGACCAAAGGGTTGATGGAGAGTGCTAAAATTTATTCGGACACTCCCTGGGAACTTGTGAAAACATTTGAAGAAATGGGTGCTACGTGGGTTCATTTGGTTGATCTAAACGGGGCATTTGCAGGTGAACCGAAAAATTTAGATCAAATTCGCAGCATTCGTGAAAACTGTAAAGTGAAGCTTCAACTTGGAGGCGGTATTCGTGATGAAGCGACGATTAAACGCTATTTGGATTTGGGGATTGATCGGCTGATCTTGGGATCGATTGCTTTGCGTGACCCTGAATTTGTCAAAGCCATGGCGGCAAAATACCCGATTGTTGTGGGGATTGATGCTATTGATGGTTACGTTGCGGTTGAGGGATGGGGTGAAGTCAGTTCTATGAGAGCCACCGATTTGGCACGATTATTCGCAGATGCAGGCGTTGAAGCGATTATTTGTACGGATGTTGGACGTGACGGTACACTTTCTGGCGTAAATGTCGATTTTACCCTTGATATTGCACGTGCATGCAAAATTCCGACCATTGCCAGCGGCGGAGTAAAAGATGACAGCGATATAGAAGCACTCTTGGCAACCGGCGAAGTGGCGGGTGTTATTGTCGGAAAAGCATTTTATGAGGGAACAATTGATCTAAAACGTTTTTTTTAAACTTCACACAAAGTTCGTTTAGCTATCATTGGGTAGTTATTCTAAAGAATTATATAAATTGTAAAGGACGCACCTTGAAATTACTGGTTGTAGATGATAGTTCGACTATGCGCCGTATTATTAAAAATACGCTTTCACGTCTTGGATATGAAGATGTTTTGGAAGGAGAAGACGGCGTTCAGGGATGGAATGTTTTGAATGAGAATCCTGATATGGGCATGCTCATAACGGATTGGAACATGCCGGAGATGAATGGACTGGAACTGGTTAAAAAAGTTCGTGCTGATGCACGTTTTACCGATCTTCCCATTATTATGGTAACCACTGAGGGTGGAAAAACTGAAGTTATCACTGCTTTAAAAGCAGGGGTTAACAACTATATTGTTAAACCGTTTACGCCTCAGGTACTCAAAGAAAAACTTGCTGCTGTTCTTGGCACTGAGGGTTAATGCAAGATTACTATTACATGTTGGTGGTTAAGCCATCATCGCATTTAGAGTTATTTAATGATTTTTTAGTAGATGTTATACCCGTCGGTTTTGAAGAGATCGACGACGGATTTGTTATCCGCAGTGAAGAAGATTTGGAAACGATTAGCTGGGGAATTGAACAGTTTTGCGAAGCACTTCAAAAAGCAACCGGCGAAGTGATTGATCTTGAACTCACGTTGACAAAAGAGAAAAACAAAGACTGGATAGAGCAGTATCAAAATGCTATTACTCCAATCGAAATATCCCCTTTTTACATTCATCCAACATGGGAAGCTCCTAAAGTTGGGATGCTCAACATTGCGATTGATCCGGCGTTGGCATTTGGAACAGGTCATCACCCTACCACAGCATCGTGTCTGCGAGCCATTGCCTCTTATGTGCATGAGGGCGATGTGGTGATGGATGTTGGATGCGGAAGCGGCATTTTGGCAATGGCAGCCCTTAAAAAAGGGGCGATTGTGGATGCGTGTGATACCGATCCATTATCGGTCGAAAACTCAGCATTGAATGCAAAAGCCAACGGAGTCTCTTACCGACGACTATGGGAAGGCCCTGTTCAGGAGACGAATGAGGTTTACGATGTCATCGTTGCCAATATCGTTGCCGATGTTTTGGTGTTTATTGCCAGTGATCTCAAAAAGCGCTTACGTGATCAAGGAATATTAATATTATCAGGTATTATGGATAAATATGAAGATAAAGTGTTACGTGCCTATAAAACCTGTACGCTAGAAGAGCGGATTGTTGAAAATGAGTGGGTTACATTAGTATTAAGCAAGAAGGAAATTATCAATGGCTAGTCCAGAACAGAACACGCCGCCGGAAAAAAACGACAATTTTTTTAATAAAAATCCCCTTATCACTTTTGCCATTTTTTCGGTTGTGGTTATCATGCTGTTTAAAGCATTTATCGGTGATGAAAGCAGTCTTGCAGGGAAAATAAACGGCCAAGCCGTTACACGAACGCAAGAGGTAAGTTATGCTGAGCTCAAAGGGCTCATCAATAATAAGCAAGTCGAAAAAGTATCGATTGGTCAATCGTACATTCGCGCCATCGGTAACGATGCTACGGGTAAAGTAGCGTATACTACCCGTATTGTTGGCCCTGATCAAACGCTTATCCCTTTATTGGATGCACAAGGTGTTGATTATACTGGATTTAGTGAGAGCAACTGGTTTACGGAAATGTTTGGTTGGTTGTTCCCCTTCTTGATCATTATTGCCATATGGATGTTTTTTGCAGGACGTATGCAAAAAAGCATGGGTGGCGGAATTTTGGGGATGGGTAGTTCTAAAAAACTGGTCAATTCAGAAAAACCGAAAACAAAATTCGCGGATGTTGCCGGCGTTCAAGAGGCAAAAGAAGAGGTATTAGAAATTGTTGATTTCTTGCGTTATCCTGACCGTTATGTGGAACTGGGCGCAAAAATTCCCAAGGGCGTATTGCTAGTAGGAAGCCCGGGTACAGGTAAAACATTGCTGGCCAAAGCGGTTGCGGGCGAAGCAGAAGTTCCTTTTTTCTCTGTATCGGGCTCGAGTTTTATTGAGATGTTTGTGGGTGTCGGCGCGGCGCGTGTCCGTGATTTGTTTGAACAAGCGAAAAAAGATGCTCCTTCCATTATCTTTATTGATGAGATTGATGCGATTGGAAAAAGTCGTGCCGCAGGCGGTATGATGGGTGGGAATGACGAGCGTGAGCAAACCCTCAATCAGCTTCTTGCCGAGATGGACGGATTTGGAACGGATACGCCGATTATTATTCTAGCCGCGACTAACCGCCCTGAAATCCTAGACCCTGCATTGTTGCGTCCGGGTCGATTTGATCGTCAGGTATTGGTAGACAAGCCTGACTTCCAAGGGCGTATCGACATTTTGAATGTCCATATCAAAGGGATAAAAAGAGATCCCGATACCGACGTGGAAGAGATTGCAAGGTTGACGGCAGGCCTTGCAGGGGCTGATTTGGCCAATATTATTAACGAAGCAGCCTTACTAGCAGGCCGAAAAAGCCAAAAAACGGTTCGTCAGGAAGATTTACGCGAAGCCGTTGAGCGTGCTATTGCCGGTTTATCGAAAAAGAGCCGCCGCATCGATGAAAAAGAGAAGCGTATTGTTGCCTATCACGAAAGTGGGCATGCCCTTCTTGCAGAAACAACCAAAGGTGCTAAAAAAGTTTCCAAAGTCTCTATTGTCCCTCGCGGACTTGCGGCACTTGGATACACGCTTAATACGCCTGAAGAGAATAAATACCTTATGCAGCGCCATGAGCTTATGGCGGAAGTGGATGTTCTCTTGGGGGGCCGTGCGGCTGAAGAGGTATTTATAGGCGAAATCAGTACGGGTGCTGCTAACGATCTAGAGCGCAGTACGGATATTCTCAAAGCGATGGTGCAAGTGTACGGGATGAGTGATGTAGCAGGGCTTATGGTACTCGAAAAACAGCGTAGCAGTTTCTTGGGCGGCGGTATGGCTCAAGCCAGAGAGTACAGTGAAAAAATGGCTGAAGATATGGATACATTCATAAAAGTTTCTCTCAACGAACGTTATACTGCTGTTAAAGAGCGTCTTGAAGAGTACCGTGACGCCATAGAAAAGATGGTCGAGCTTTTGTACGAACACGAAAATATTACAGGTGATCAAGTGCGTGAGATCATAGAGAAGTTTGAGAAAGAAAATGGTTTAGAAACAAGGTTGGAACCTCGTAAAGAGTCAACGGCCAAAGACGAAACGAGTCAAAAAACTGGCGAATAGGAAGCTCTTATGATGATCCAAAATGATACTTTTATCCTCTCAAAGCGCGGATGGCTCCCAAGCATGTTGGTGGCCACATTTTTTCTTTTTTTCACCATGACCACTTTGCATTTGTTCCAATTTGCAAGCGGTGCTCTTTTGATTGCTTTGCTTCTTATTTATCGCAACCCTGAGAGAACGACAACCATTAATGAAGCCAATACCATTCTTAGTTGTGTGGATGGAGTCGTATTGGGGATTGAGGATACGCTCATTGATGATAAGATGATGAAAAAAGTAACGGTTCTCAATGGCTTATGGGATGTTTCCATGCTGCGTGCTCCCTTTGACGGCATTGTACAGGGGTATGGGATCCGACATGGTGTCTCTTTGCCTCTTTACCGTCCTCTTTCTGACACATTGAATGAAAAAGCAGTTCTCTCTTTTCGATCTTTAAGCGGTGACGAAGTCTTTATGGAGCACATGAGTGATCAAAGCTGCTTTTCGATTGCAATAGAGGCTGAAAATGAGCAAAAAATAAAAGAGGGGAGTCGCTATGGCTTTTTAGCTAAAGGGCGTACCATCCTTTATCTTCCTCATAACGCGGCGATCACTATCCATCCAGGCAGCAATGTCCGTGCCGGTGAAAGTGTTATTGGGCAATTCGCTTCAGCGTAAGATCAAATTTCTCCTAAAGAGGATGATATTGTTTTGGTTCGGTAGCAAGTTTATCGGTGTCAATCTTAAAATCAAATGTTCGTGATTTAAATCCCTTATCTCCCATCTTGGTAAATTGAACAACAGCAGCTGGATTGTTTTGAACTTGCATATAGAGCAGTCCAAGTGCGTAACGGCTTTCCAGATAGTTTGGATTGGTTATTTTAGACAATTGAAACAGAGAAATGGCATTTTGATAATGCTCGGCACCAATAGATGCCAATGCCCCCATATAATACGTTTTCTCATCTTTTATTCCATAGGTATCGATAGCCTCGTTGTACAACGCATACGATTTTTCAAAATCTTGATTGTAAAAATGAGCAAGAGCCAAAGCGGTAGTCAGATTGGCTCGATTGTCCGATGTTGTTTGTAGCTTTGCTTCTAGCCTTTGTATCAATGGGCTTAATGAACCTGTGAGGGCTGCCATTAAAACATACCTGTCTCTAGTAATTTGTGGACCAAAGTCAAAATCATCATACGAGAAGTTTTGATTTTTAAGATAATTGATACAGGCTCGTGCATAGAGCTTTGGAGGATTGTCTTTAAAATGGGTGTCAATGTAAAGCAGGTGAGGGAGAATATCGTGCGGTTGCATGCTTATGAGCTTTTGGGAAGCTTTACGAGCTTGAGCGTCCATTCCAAGCTCAGAGGCGATAATAACTTTCATCCCAAGATAGAGTGGGCGATCTTTATAACGGTTTCCAAGCCATCTCCCTGCAGCGGCATAGTTGTTTTCCCTCATGGATGCGAGCGTACGGTACAGCTCAAATTCTTCTGTTTGCGGTTCTTGGGAGAGATTTTCAGTAATCACGGTAATTAGTTTTTGATTGGGTTTACTGATCAATTCAGAGGTCATGATGGCAAAAATACCGGAAAGATAATTGTCCGCATCTAAATGATACGAGCGCAGAAAATGTTCGTATGCTTTGGGATAATCGCCAAGCTGAGCATAGGTGAGGGCAAGGTTGTAGTTGAGGATGGAGTGCTGCGGATTTTTTAGAAGCAGGTTGTTAAAGTGTTTATTGGCATCTCTGAGACGAAAGTTGAGTGCCTTTTGTATGCCCATCGCTATGCCGTAATCGACATCGGAGGTATGGGCACTTTTGGTCAGGTACTCTTTTGCAGACGCCGCATCATCGATAAAAATATTGGCATTTCCTTTTTGGATATAGCCCAGGGTTTGATTGGCATTGAAAATTTTATAGGGGGCAAAAGCAAAAACTTTCTGATAAGTTTGCGGGTGAAATTTAGCGTTTACAGTGCGGTATGCTTTTTGAACCGAATCGGGATTGAAGAGTCCCGATTTGAGGAAAATTTTGATGGGATACGGAGTATAAACGTCATCGGGATAGTCTTCTGTCACTTTACTCAATGTATTTGCGGCCTCTTCGTGTCGTCCCAGTTTGAGGTTAACATAAACCAAAGAGAGGCTTTCTTCGATGGGTTTTTTATTTTGAATGATGGCAATATTAAAATATTCTCGTGCTTTTTCCAATTTTCCGGCATTGGCATAAAGGGAGCCAAGCGTAAATGCATCCACTTCCTGCAATGGATCTTCGAGTGCGTTGATGGCAGAGGTATAGTCTCCATACAGGGTGCTGATTTTTGCTTTGAGCTTATTTTGAGAGATTTGGTATTCGTTTGTTGTTGGATGGTTAAGAGCGCTAAGCGCTTCTAAGTAGTGCCCTTTGTAGTAATTGATGAGAGAATAATAATACGAATACATCGGTGAATTACTCTCAGCACTCAAATAGGCACTTGCTAGATCGATGTAGTAATTAAAATTCTCTTCTTGTTTGAGATGGAGACAACATACGGCTGCATTTATAGCACTGACACAGCGGTTTTCGCTGTTGGCGATGGAGCGTTTGAAGTTTTCCAAAGCCCCTTCGTATTCGCCCTCTTTTAATTGGACAACGCCTAAATTGTACTGAGAGATTGATTCGGAATAGAGTGCAATTTTTTCATACAGTTTCAGGGCTTCGGCTTGATTTCCATTGGAATACATAAAGTTTGCCCGCTCAATCATGTGCTCGAGTTCGCTTGGCTCAATCTTTGGCTCTTCAGGATTTACCGAGGGGAGAAGATCGGCTTCGTGTGTCGTTGCTTCATCGGCTGGATGTGAAAGGAGGGCAAAAGTGATCCCGCCTCCCAAGAGTAAAGCGCTCAATGCACCTGCAATGAGTATGACTTTCTTTTTGTTGACAGAAGAGGATAAAGCGGATGGCGTGGTTTCATCAGCTGCATTCGGAGACTCGATGCCGGCGGCATCGGCTTCTTCGATGATGATTATTTCTTCTTCTTGCTCTTGGGCCATTGGTTCACTTTAGACTTTATAGATATTTTTGCAAAACGGCAGGAATGATAATGGAGCCGTCTTCTTGTTGGAAATTTTCCATAATAGCTACCATCGTCCGACCGACCGCTAAACTTGAACCGTTGAGGGTATGGGCGAGAAGATTTTTCCCCTCTTCTTTGTAGCGAATCTTGGCACGACGTGCTTGAAAGTCACGGGTATTGGAGACCGAACTGATTTCACGGTAAGTGTTTTGCCCCGGCAGCCACACCTCTAAATCGACGGTACGTGCTGCCCCAAATCCCAAATCTCCGGTACAAAGGGTGACAAGACGATGAGGAAGGCCAAGGGCGCTTAGCAAATCCGAAGCACACGCAACCATCTCCTCAAACACGGCATCGCTTTGATCGGCACGGGTGATGGCTACGAGTTCTACTTTGTGAAACTGATGTTGGCGAATTATCCCGCGTACATCACGTCCACCACTCCCCGCTTCTTTGCGAAAACACGAAGTGTAGCCACACATTTTAATCGGCAGTTCTGAGGCATTTAGAATTTCATCTTGGTAGAGATTGGTGATCGGCACTTCAGCCGTCGGTATCAAAAAGAGTTCTTCCTCTTCTACTTTAAACAAATCCTCTTCAAATTTCGGAAGTTGGCCTGTTCCCTCCAGCGCACGGCGATTAACCAGCATAGGGACACTCACTTCCATAAATCCGCGTTCACGGTTAAAGTCGAGCATAAAATTGATCAGAGCACGCTCTAAACGTGCTCCCATTCCTAAAACAACCGAAAAACGGCTCTTGGCAAGTTTGACACCGCGCTCAAAATCAATCCAGCCGTTTTGTTCGGCAAGCTCCCAGTGCTCTTTTGGGGTAAAGGAAAAGGTTGCCGGAGTAAGTACTTTTTTGATCTCAACATTATCTTCTTCGTCTGCTCCATCTGGGACATTGGCATCAGGGAGATTAGGAACACGCATGATGATGGCATCCAATGCTTCTTCGGCGGCACGTTGTGTTTCGAGAAGATCATTGAGGGTTGCTTTGTTGTTATCCACTTCGATTTTGAGTTCGTCGGTGTTTTTGCCCTCTTTTTTATACTGACCAAAAAGCTTACTAAGCTCATTTTGTTTGGCTTGAAGGGTCTCGTAGGCAAGTTTGGCGGTTTTGAGGTTTTCATTGGTACTTTTAAGTTCTGCAATCATCTCAGCAGAAACTTTTTTGCGCATCAGCGCAGAGGCGGTTTCATCAAAATTTTTCTGGAGTAGTTTTACATCGATCATAAGGGAGTATTCCTGCTATTTAATAATGATCGATTATAGCCAAAAGAGGCTGAAATTAGCTCAAAATCGCCTTCGCAAGTTCAAACTGATTGGCCGTCATGATATGAATTTTTGGATGCAGCGCCTTGAGTTCTTCAAACAGATTTTTGCTCAGTTCAAATCCTACTTTATACTCTTCTTCAACACTTACAAGAGAAGCTTTTTCGAGGGCCTCTACCCACGCGGATGGGACGTGGATTCCGGGGACATTTTCATCTAAGAACCGGGCAGTGCGTAGTTTGGTGATAGGAAAAAAGCCCAAAATGAGAATACACTCCTCACGGTCAAGGTTTTGTGCATTGGATTGTTCCATCATGGCTAACAGTTGTTGTGCGATGGCGGTGTCATAAACAGGTTGAGAAATGATGCCAATAGCACCGTGAGCTACTTTTTTGACCATTTTTTTCTGCAAAGCATTGGCATTTTTAGAATAGGAGTCGATGACGGCAAAGGGATAAATTTCTTGCACGGGGGAAATGAGCTTTTGCTCAGCCAAGTCGGTTCCGCTATTGAGAGTGGTGATAATGTCCAGCAAAAGATTGCTGTTACCCTCAAAAACCCCTTTGGCATGAGGCTGATCAGAGTAGTGGGCGCTGTCACCTGTGAGGGCGAGAATGGCACGGACATCGGACTCATTGGCCCCTAATAAATCGCTTTGCAATGCGATACGATTACGGTCGCGCATGCTCATGGTAGCCAGTGTCGGTTTTCCAAAACGGTCTTGGAGTTTCATGGCCGCGAAAAGGGCATTGTATTTGAGTTTTGCCAGAGGGTTGTCGGTGGTGCTGAATCCATCAACGAGTTTATCAAGACCCAATGCGGCGATTTTTTCGATCGTGGGGGCAAACTGAGCTGAACGGGACGGGGTCGTCTCTAATGTGATATAGGTTCCGTGACGGAGTTTATGAATAAATGATTCGAACAAAAGCTACCCTTGGATATAATTGCCTTATTATAACAAACTAGGATATGTGTTTTGATGAAATTGTGCGTATTTGATTTCGATTCGACGTTAATGGATGGGGAAACCATCGATTTTTTTGCTGAGGCTATGGGAATCGGTGCGGAAGTGTCCGCCATTACCGAGCGGGCGATGAACGGCGAATTGGATTTTTTTGAAAGTTTACAGCAACGTGTCGGATTGCTCAAAGGGTTGGAATTTTCCAAAGTAGAGGAAATTTGTCACAATCTTCCCTATATGAATGGGGCGATTGAGACGATCAGCGATCTCAAAGCACGCGGGTTGAAGGTGATCTGTTTTAGCGGAGGATTCCGTACAGCTACCTCATTTGCCAAAAATATTCTCGGATACGATGCCGATTTTTCAAACGTATTGCATGCACGAAATGGAATACTCACAGGTTTAGTGGGTGGGGACATGATGTTCGATTATTCCAAGGGGGATATGCTTTTGCGTCTTCAATCTTTACTTGGGGTGACCCCTGAACAGACCATTGTTGTCGGTGACGGGGCCAATGATCGCTCCATGTTTGCGCATGCAGGCACTCGTGTCGCCTATTGTGCGAAAGAGATCCTCAAGAAAGAGGCCAATATTATCGTCGAAACCAAAGATTTAACCCAAATTATCACAAAGGTATTTAATGCTTGAGAACTCTCTATGGTTGCGTTACAACCCTACGAAAACAATACGCGAAGTATTGGCACGTATTTATGAATGCAGTGCTGTTGAAATCAACGATGACGAACGGGTCCTTTATGCCTCTCTTAAGCGCCATTTGACGAAAAAAGAATTTCGTATCATTATGATGAATGAGGCAGAGCTTAACGCTGATGAGATAGCGGCTGAAGTTGGGATGAATGCGGCTGAATTAAAAAAAGCACAGTACAAAGCGTACCGAAAAATCCGTCAAGAAAAAATCCGTCATGACGTAAAAGCGGGGCCGCAAAGTGAAGCGGTCATCGAAGAGATTATTGCAGAATAACTGTCACGTTTTGCTACACGTAGCTGTAAATAACTTTAAAGCATAAGAAGGCTTTGGTTATATTAATCATTCATTTATTTATTCTGAGCTAACATGTGAAGAGAAAAAAATACCTTTCCGTTTTCTTATAAAGAAATGAAGGTGTCTTTAACACTATAAATTAAGGGGAATGATATGACAAAATCAACTTCATTGTTGCTTGCAACAGTTGTGACTTTTGGAATGATGGCTACATCGGCATCTGCAGATATCAAAAAAGGTCAAAAGACTTATTTGAAAACATGTAAAAACTGTCATGGTAACGGAACTAAAGGTGCTGCTATGCATACACAAGACGAGTGGGAAGAGCTTTTTGCAGCGGGTGGTGCAAGCATCATCAAGAAGCATGCAGGAACTAAGGCTGAACCATATTTCAATGGTGATGGTTTTAAAGACAGCGCACAAGACCTTCGTGACTTCTTATTTGAATACGCTTCGGATTCAGGCAACGTCCCTTCTTGCGGATAAAACTTCATTTCACCTCTCGCCAGAGGTGAGTTCTCTTTATTCTTTCTTTAATTATTTTCCTCCCTTCATCTTTAACCCTTCATCAGTAACCAGTTAGCTACAATTTGTCCATTAAAGTGCGTTTTAAAGGATTTCAATGAAGATAGTCATTTGCGGTATGAGCGGTTTTGTGGGAAATGCGTTGCATGATTTTTTGAGTGCACTGCATCATGAAGTCGTTTCTCTCAGCATTCGCCCAAATGCTTCTGTTGGATCCATCGTTGGAGTGTTGGACGGATGTGATGTGATTGTCAATCTAGCGGGTGCCAATATCTTGGGTCGCTGGAGTACGACGTACAAAAAACTTTTACGCTCAAGCCGATTGGAAACCACGGCATCACTTACCCATGCACTAACACATTGTGTCAATCCTCCGCATACCTTGGTGAATGCTTCGGCGGTAGGAGTGTATGATTCTTATCATCAGCATGACGAGTATTCTCGCCATTTAGGGGATGATTTTTTGGCGACGTTGGTTCAAGATTGGGAAGAAGCAGCTTTGGAAGCGAGCGCTTTAGGGACACGTGTGTGCATTATGCGTTTTGGTGTTGTGTATGGCAATGGCGGCGGAGCTATGGCAAAAATGCTCCCTGCATTTAAGTTGGGATTTGGGGGAAGAATGGGAGATGGCTTTCAAATGATCTCATGGATTCATTTGGAAGACTTGATTCGGGCGTGCTTATTTTTGATAGAAAATAAAGAGATTGAAGGGATCTTCAATTTGACGACACCAGAGCCGATTTGCAATTTGGAGCAAACAAAGAAGATGGGAAAATATCTGCACCGTCCAACGTTTATGAGCATGCCTTCCTGGATGGTAAAACTATTCTTCGGCGAGGGCTCTTGCGTGATGTTGGATTCCAAAGAGGTTTATCCAAAACGTCTTCAGGAAGCAGGATTTGCCTTTCACTACCCTACATTTGACAGTGCGATGGAGCAAATTGTTCACGACCAAGGGTGAGAAGCGCTTCATCAAGATGATAAGCATGCAAAGCAACCTCGGAAATGGTTTTGAAATTAAAATGGCTTTTACTATAGCAAATAACGGAGTTATTATTCCCCTGTACTAACGCATCTATGGCATGGGTGACAAACTGATACGCCATAAGCCGATCGTAGACACTTGGATTGCCTCCTCTTTGTATGTGTCCCAAGACGCTAACACGAGATTCAAATCCCAACTCTTTTTCAAACCATTGCGCTACGTCATCGGCATTTTTTAAACCCTCAGAGACGATGGCGATAAAGTAATCACGTCCTTTGTGTATTTGTGATTGGAAACACCCTTTATAAGCATGAATATCAATGGGGATCTCAGGGATCAGACATACTTCGGCACCTGACGTAATGGCGGAGACGAGAGCCAAATAGCCGCAGTCGCGTCCCATGGTCTCTATAACAAAGGCACGACGAAAAGAAGAAGCGGTATCGCGGATCGAATCAATCGCGTTTTTGATAACATTGAGTGCGGTATCGACCCCTAGGCAATAATCGGTGCCATTGATATCATTGTCAATGGTTGAGGGGATACCGCAAAAAGCGATTCCAGACTCATCATGAAAGCGTTCCATCCCGCGAAAACTGCCATCACCTCCCAGCACAATAAGTTTTGTGATACCTTTTTTGCGTAAGTTTTCAGCGGCGATGGCGCGGTACGTGCTCTCTTTAAATCGCTCAGAACGGGCTGATCGGATTTTAGTCCCTCCGCGCGTCATAATACCTGCAACATCTTCGTAATGGGCTTCAAGAATCTTATCGTCGATAAGTCCCTCGTAGCCGTTATAGACAAAAAAAGGCTGCATATTTTTGGCATACGCGTATTCGACGAAGCGTTTGAGGGCGGGATTCATCCCCGAAACATCGCCGCCGGAACACAGGATGGCTATTTTGTCCATTTGCTTTCCTTCATGGTCATGTCAATCCACGCAGTACATTGCTGCGAGAGTGTATGAGTAGCACTGTTAAGTGCAGAGACTCCCCCTTTGGCATCTGCGGAGGGGGAGGGCTGTGTGATCAAAAAACGTTTGGATGCAATGGCTCTTTTGGTTTTTGTATCAATGAGTCGGTAGGTGATATCCACAAATCCTTCACTGTGTGTCGTATCGAGAAAACGGTGATAAAAAGCATGCAGATCGGATTCAAGGGTTAAATCAGCCGTTGCGCTTGAAGTGGCGGGAATAAGTGTTTCAAAAAGCTGTTGATTTTGCAGGGAAGAATACAAGACACGATCGATCATGTTGGAAGGAGCATCGGACCATCTGCTGTACAAATAGGCATCCATTCGGGTGGTATCTTTGAGATAATACAGCTGTGTTGATGAGAGGGATGCAATGCTTTTGGTGGATGAGAGTTTGAGGGTAGTGTTGAGCGGTTTTGATGCTTCAACGGGTGTTGTGTAAGAGGGGAGAATGGTGTATTCATGCATTGTGGGGCGAAGGGAAGTGCACCCTGCGAACAGCAATGCAATCAAGATGCTCAAATAGACAGTTTTCATAGGTTATTCTCCTGGTCCTGGATTGGGTTTGGATTCTTTGAAAAGTAGATCTGATGGGCTTTCTCGTAATGATTTGAGTGTGAGTTCCATCTCGTTAATCAACACACGCGATTGCGCCAAAAGTTCATTGAGTTCAGCAGTCGAACCTGAAGCAATGGATTGAAGATCATAATCCCCGCGATTCATGGACGTTTCGATTTTTTCAATGAGGGCGTTACTTTTTTTGGAGGTTGCTTCCCATGATTTCATGGTTGGGGAGAGTTTGTCGCTCATGGTTACTTTAAACGTATCCATGGAGCCTTTGACGCTATCGGCTGAGTTTCCTACTTTGATCATCGTTTGGTCGATGTTTTCCCCTGTGCGAATCGAATTTTTGAGCAACGTATCAATTTCGTCTTGATAGGTATTGATTCGATGGGTTAATGTTTTTAGATTTTGCAGAGTTGCAGAAAAGTTTTGAGTATTTTGTGCACTCATAACGGCATTGGTACGATCCAGAGTGTCTGAGAGTTTAGTAACAACACGGCTGAGCGTTTCATCCAAGCGTATTATGAGGGATGGAGCTGTGGGGATAACGGCGATGTTGTCATCTGAGGTTAGGAGTAGGGGTGAATTTTTAGAGCCTCCCCCAATTTCAATAAAGGCCAATCCTGTTATGCCGAAAAATTTGAGGGTTGCGGTGGAATCGGTTCTGATTGGGGTGTCTTTTTTGATCTTAAGGAGAAGTTCTTAGAGGCCACTTTACCCATGTCAACTCCGTGAAATTTAACCGCCGCTTCAGGCGCGAGTCCTGCGACCGATTCAGTAAGGTACACTTTGTAGTGCGCATAGGCACTTGCACTGTCATTGTATTTTCCAAGCCAGAATGCAAAGGCGATGAGCAGACTGGACATGAGCAGAACAAAAACACCTACGAGCGTGTAGTTAACCTTGGATTCCATAAGTCCCCTTTTGAAAGAAATAATCGACAATGGGATGATCAACGGCGAGTACTTCCGTGAGTGTACCCTCTGCAATCACTTTTTTTTCACCCAGCAATACAAACCGGTCAACAATATGGTGTATCGTATCCAAGTCATGTGTCACCATGACCACGGTCAGTCCCAAAAGATCACGCAATTGTCGAATAAGTGCATCGAACTGGCGGGAGCTTAAAGGATCAAGACCCGAAGTGGGTTCATCTAAAAACAGCAGTTTTGGGTCAAGAGCAAGGGCGCGAGCGAGCGCAGCACGTTTGACCATCCCTCCGCTGAGTTGGCTGGGATAGAGGTCAATGGCGTGTGAGGGCAAACCTACCAGATCGATTTTGAGTTCAACGAGTTCACGGATAAGGGTTGGTGGGAGATCGGTGTACTCTTGATACAGCAGGGCGATATTCTCACCGACGGTTAACGAGGAATACAATGCTCCTGATTGAAACAAAACTCCCCATTTTCGGCGTAATTCTTGGGCTTCTCGCAGCGGGAGATCGGCGATATTCTTGCCAAAGACATGAATGGTTCCACTGTGCGGGGTTTCTAGCATAATCATTTCCCGAAGCAAGGTCGATTTACCCGATCCGCTTCCCCCAAGTAACGCGTAAATTTCATTTTCACGAATGGTACAGCTGATGGAATCATGGATGAGATTCTCTCCAAAGGAAGTGACAATATTGCGCGCTTCAATGACAATGGAATTCATAATTTAAGCTCTGTTAGAAGTATGGAGAAGAGGGCATCACAGGCGATGACCAAGAAAATCGCATTAACAACGCTTTTGGTAGTATACAAACCGATACTTTCCGTATTGAGAGAGACTTGAAATCCCCGATAGGTTCCGGTCAGTGCAATGAGAATCGCAAAAAAAGGCCCTTTTACGATGCCGATAATAAAATGTTTTATTGGCAATGCCCCTTGAAGGCGGTTAATGAATTCAGTATAGGAGAGATGCGAGTGGGTGTTTGCAATGACCATCCCTCCAAAAATGCCGATAATATCGGCAAAAAAGATGAGCAGAGGTAAGACGATCATCAAGGCGATGACGCGAGGCCATACCAAAAAAAGATGGGGATGAAAGCCCATGGTTTTCATGGCGTCGATCTCTTGGGTCATCTTCATGGCACCGATTTGGGCGGTGAAAGCTGAAGCACTGCGACCTGCAATAACGATCGCAGTGATGAGAGGTGCGAGCTCACGTGTCAGAGAAATCCCGATCATGTCGACAATGAGAATGTCTGCACCGAATTTTTGGAGTTGAACGACACTTTGAAAAGCGACAACCACCCCGATTAAAAATGCGCTGACGCCAATGATGGGCAGTGCATCAAAGCCAGCGGTAAGGATATGGGAACCAATCGAGCGGTAGCGAATGGTGGAGGGATGAAGCAAACTGTGAAAAAAGACGACAAACGCCTCTCCTAAAAAATTTAAAAAATGGCCAAACTCTTGAAATAAGCGGTGCGCCTCATAGCCTAGCGTATGGAGCCATCCATTGCTTTTTGGAGAGGGAATGTCATCTTTTTTATGGGGATAAAGGAGACGATAGAGCTGTAGATATTCCTCTTTACTGCCGGTGACTTCGGAGGTAAATCCTTGTTGCTCAAATTTGTTAGAATACAAATTCCAAAGAGCAATTCCAGAGGAATCAAGTTGCGTAATTTGGCTAACATCCCAGATGACAGGAGAATGAACTAGGTACGATTCGAGTTGAACTGCGATTTTAGCAAGATGAGGCAGCGTCCACTCCCCGCTGCATACGAATACCGTCGGGGATGTATTGCTGACAATATCAAGAGTGGCAGGTGATGAATTTTGCATTCTTTATTGTAACGCAAATTTGTTTTATAGTGAATGGACTATAATTTGCTTAAAGATAGAGAATTGAGAATTTAAAAGGTTTTGAGATGATTAAGAAAATTTTAGGAGTGAGTTTAACGCTTTGTATTTCTGCATTTGGTGCGATTGACAAGCAGGAACTCGATGGGCTCAAAGTGGGCGCATTGGTGGTCAAAGATTTGAATACCAAACATGTTCTCTATTCAAAAGATGCCGAAAAGCGTGTTAGCCCTGCCAGTTTAACGAAAGTAATGACGGCACTTTTAGCCATACAAAGCGGTAAAATGGGTCAAGCAGTAACGATCACTAGGGAAATGACCAAAGTAGAGCCGACAATCGCAGGCTACAAACGAGGGGATATTGTTTTGATGAGTGATTTGGTGAAAGCCGCGATGATCAAATCGGACAACGATGCGGCAAAAGCGATCGCGATCTTTGTGGCAGGGGATGAAGAACGATTTGTGAGTATGATGAACATGAAAGCTCGGCAACTCGGCATGCGTCACACTCATTTTAGCAATCCGTGCGGATACGATGGGAAAGAACAATATTCTTCCCCTAATGATTTGCTGAAAATGACCGAATACGCGATTAAAAATCCAACGTTTAATACGATTAGCAAGCTTAACAGCCACACCTATTATGCACTCAACAAAGGCAAACTCAAGCAGTTCACCGCGTATACGCATAACCGCTTGCTAAACCGCTATCAGTATGCCGTAGGGGTAAAAACAGGATTTACGAATAAAGCGGGAGCATGTTTGATCGCCCGCGCCAAAAAAGACGGACGAGATTGTCTCATTGTGATGATGAACGCAAAAGTGGATCGCTGGAAAACGGCCAAACATATTTTTGAGCAGGTTTTGAACGCTTAAACTCCATAGCGTACTAAGACTTCTTTGTATTTTTTTACTTTTTCTTCTCGTGTCATCGCCGCATACGCGGGTGAAGTAGAGGGAAGCAACACCTTCTCCACCTTTAAATCCTTGTAATATTTCATAAACAGATCATAGCTTTTCTTTCCCGTAAATCCGAGGGCTTCGATCTTCGGATAATCATTTAATAGCTTTTCAAAATCATTGGGAATGCAATTTTTCAGATTGGTGTCGCTTGAATTGCTTCGTTCACAGGATGCTATGACATCCCAAAGCCCTATTTTATGAGCCAAACAAAAACTTATTTTATCATCGTTATTTCTAAAGGTTATTCCAAATATCTCTTCCATGATCGGCCATGGGCATAATAAAAGGATTGTTCAAACGAAGCGATACTGGGGAAACTTCCTAAAAATAAGATTTTGGTGTGTTGATCTAGGATGGGTGAAAAGGGATGAATATGGGTGTTCATAATGAGCAATTTTAGCGCATTTTACCTTCCCCTAAACCATGCTTGGTTATAATTCCGCCACTAATTAATGGGGAAAACCCTCACTCAAAGGAAAGCCATGAAGCGTGCACTGCTTAGCGTCAGCGACAAAAGTAACATTGTAGAATTTGCCAAATCCCTGATCGGATTGGATTACGAAATTGTCTCTACGGGCGGAACGTTTAAAATGTTGCGCGAAGCGGGTGTGGATGCGATTGAGATTGATGATGTGACCGGTTTTCCTGAGATGTTTGACGGGCGTGTTAAAACATTGAATCCGTACATACATGGCGGTATTTTGTTTCGCCGTGATTTGGATACGCATGTCAATACGGCGATGGAATACGGAATCGTAGAGATTGATTTGGTGTGTGTGAATCTGTATCCGTTCAAAGCGACCATTGAGCGTACGGATGATTTTGAAGAGATTATTGAGAACATCGATATTGGCGGTCCAGCAATGGTGCGTTCTGCGGCGAAAAACTTTACCGATGTTCACATCATCACCGATCCAAGTGACTATTCGGTATTGCTGGCTGCGATACAAAATGGTACGGACAGTGTTGAGTTCCGTCGCTCTTTGATGATCAAAGCGTATGAGCATACGGCGGCCTATGACTCCATGATTGCCAACTACATGAACAAGCGTTTTAACAACGGCATGGGAGAGAAACAGTTTATCGTCGGAAATAAAGTAATGGACACCCGTTACGGCGAAAACCCGCACCAAAAGGGCGGTTTGTACGAATTTGATACGTTCTTCAGCAAAAATTTTAAAACCCTCAAAGGGGAAGCAAGTTTCAACAATCTCACCGACATCAGCGGCGCGGTAAAAATTGCGGCGGCATTTGGTGATGAAAATGCGATTTGTATTGCAAAGCACGGTAATCCATGCGGTTTTGCAATTCGTGACAATCTTCTTGATGCGTACACTGAAGCACTTAAATGTGATCCGATTTCAGCATTCGGCGGTGTGGTTGCGGTCAACGGTGTGGTCACCAAAGAACTGGCACAGAAAATGAATGAGATGTTTTTGGAAGTGATTATTGCCGGACGTATCGATGAAGAAGCACGCGCGGTATTTGAACCGAAAAAACGTCTCAAACTGTTTGAATACGGGAGTGATCGTATTGTCTTGAGTAATGATGCGACAGACTTTAAACACATCGATGGCGGATTTGTATTTCAAGATGCGGATCGCGTAGGTGCCGATGAAGTTAAAAATGCCAAATTAGTAACGACGCACACAGCGAGTGCTAATGAGCTTAAAGATGCTGAAATCGCCTATAAACTTGCGTCATTAACCAAATCAAACTGTGTTGTGTACGTGAAAAATGCGGCGATGGTTGCTGTGGGTATGGGGATGACTTCTCGTGTTGATGCGGCACGCTGTGCGCTTAAAAAAGCGGAAGAGATGGGTCTGGATGTGAGCGGTGCGGCATTGGCTTCTGAAGCATTTTTTCCATTCCGTGATTCGATCGATGCGGCTGCAGGTGCGGGTGTTAAAACCGTTATTCAGCCGGGCGGCTCAGTACGTGATGAGGAAGTGATTGCTGCAGCCAACGAGTACGGTATTGCATTGTATTTAACAGGTATTCGTCACTTTTTACACTAACAGACCTGCGCCGCTTTGGCGCAACTTTCAAATCCTTGCTTCTCCCATTTACACGAATCTCCTTTTTAAACCTTGATTGATTTTGACTCAACTTTTGTGTTATACTTTTGCTAAATAATATCATTATAATTTAACAGGATTTAAAATGTCAAAAAGTTTATACACTACTCTCGAAATTTCTGCGGGTGCAAGTGAAGCAGAAATTAAAAAAGCCTACCGCAAGCTCGCACGTCAGTATCATCCCGATGTGAATAAAGACCCTAAGGCCGAAGAAAAATTCAAAGAGATCAACGCTGCGTATGAAGTACTCAGCGACAAAGAGAAGCGGGCCAAGTACGATCAGTATGGGGATTCGATGTTCGGCGGGCAAAATTTCCATGATTTTTCACGTGCCCAAGGGGGCAATGTTGATTTGGATGAGATCCTACGCAATATGTTTTCCCAAGGCGGCGGTGGCGGTTTTGGTGGCGGTGGCTTTGGAGGCTTCGGAGGAGGCTTTGGCGGCGGTTTCGGGGGCGGGGTGAATCTCGATCTTGATGCCAATGTGACGGTTCCCTTCAGCGTTGCGGTACTGGGTGGAAAACACACGATAAACTTAAGCGGTGAGAGTTTTGACATCAAAATACCTGCCGGAATCAAAAGCGGTGAAAAACTACGTGTTCGCGGAAAAGGGAAGAAGCAAGGTTCACAAGTCGGTGATTTGTATCTGAAAATTGATATTTCCCCGAATCCTGAATACGAACGTGAAGGGGATACTCTGGTCAAAACCTTCAATGTCCCTCTCTATGCAGCGTTGTTTGGGGGAAAAGTAAGTGTTCAAACGCTTGAAAAAGAGGTAACGCTAAAAGTACCTGAAAACACCAAAAACGG
>PDVJ01000029.1_pt1 | contig 36590 bp, 34 predicted proteins | sample 1369811 | NCBI WGS metagenome assembly PDVJ01 (sample SAMN07795376, study PRJNA414565) | Alkali sediment metagenome, whole genome shotgun sequencing project. | reverse complement strand
TTATTGACTTTTGTCATGATTGTCCGTCTTGGTCCCATTGCTGTGAATTGTTGAACGTTGTAGATGCTATTTTACGAACAAACTTGATTAAAATATTTTACTTGACAAATAAAACAAGTAGGCATATTTAAACAAGCAAAGGTATTATTCAGTAAAATTAACGTACGTTCATTGAACGTCTTAATTCAAAGATAACCACGATAGACTTGATGCAGGTATGAAAAAGCATTACGAGAATCAATTAAGAAATGTATTACCGGAAATTATTTCCAAGTATCTCAATGTACCGGCTGACGAAGTACGCCTTCAAAAATCTCCTCAAGGTAAATCAATAGACGCTTTAATTAAAGTCGGCAAATACACGTTTGCCGTGGAATTCAAAAGCACGAGTGCAAAGGCGCCCCTGTTCCTGGCCATAGGGAACCTTCAGGAAAAGGTGAAATCTCTTAATGACAACGTAATTCAATTGGTGGTTGTGCCCCATATGGGGGAAACAGGCCAACGCTATTTAGAAGATTCAAATATCTCTTGGGTTGACCTTTCCGGAAATGCGCACATTACGGCGCCTGGTCTATTAATCCGTGTTACCGGTATGCCAAACCGTTTCAAAGAGGCTGGTCGACCGGCGAATGTATTTGCGCCACGGAGTGCGCGGGTCGCACGGGCGCTTCTCATCAATCCGAAACAGCATTTTTCCCAGCGTGAATTGGCTCAGATAACCGGCCTCGATGAAGGTTTCACAAGCCGCATCATTCGGAGGCTTGAAAATGATCAATTGATCGTGAGGGACAAAGATGGGATGGTCTATGCGCAAGAGCCCGAACGCATATTGGAAGCATGGCATGAAGTGTATGATTTTAACAAGCACCACATCCTTAAAGGACACATTGCTGCACGATCAGGCGATCTACTCCTGCTCAACATTGCGGGCATTCTTACCCAGCGAAGTATAGATTATGCAGTGACAGGCCTTGGCGCTGCCTGGCTTTATGACCGCTTTGCCGCATTCCGAACTGTAACTGTATACTTTCAAAGCCAGATGGATAAAGATGTGTTATCAACTCTCGCTTTTAAGGAGGACGAGCGAGGCGCAAATACCTGGCTGGTGATACCAAACGATGAAGGTGTTTTTCATGGATCCGAAGAACGCGATGGTATCCGCTGTGTCCACCCCGTGCAAATTTACCTGGATTTGAAAGGTCATCCGGAGAGAGCCGCCGAGGCGGCGAAAAATCTGCGTGAGAAACATCTGATGAAATGGATATACAATGATTGATAAACCCATAACAGCCGCCGAATATTCCCCTGAATATGTCGATCTCGTCAAAAAAACCTGTTTATATTTAGCAACGGTGCTCGGTGACTTTCAGAATGACCTTGTCATTGTTGGTGGGTTGGCCCCTACACTCCTGATCCCGGAAGGCAAATTGTCTGATGAGGAACCGCCGCATGTCGGCACAACAGATCTTGATGTCGGCCTTCATATCGCACTATTGGGAGGCCATCGATATGAGGGACTAACAGAAAGACTTCGCAGGGTGGGCTTCAAAAACGATATCAACGAGGAGGGCAAAGAAACACGCCAACGCTGGATCAATAATAAATACGGACCGGCCATAAAGGTGGATTTTCTTATTCAGCCGCTCGATGCGGACGATGAAGGCGGTAAACTTCGAAATATCGAAAAGGACTTCGCTGCCGTGATAATCCCCGGCCTTCACCTGGCTTTTCGCGATAGGGTAAAAGTAGCTATGACGGGAGTCACGATCGCAGGTGAGAAAGCAAGCCGAGAAATTTGGGTATGCGGACCGGGAGCTTTTTTAATACTGAAGGCCCTGGCATTTAAACTCAGAGGCGTGCATAAAGACGCTTATGACATCTACTTTGTGTTAAAAAATTACGGGACTGGAGTGGAAGACATACATCACCATCTGGCGCCACTGATCGGAGACGATGTTACGAGTAGCGCCCTTGAAATATTGAACAATGAATTCGCCGACCCCGATTTCACCGGCCCCAGGCGAGCCGCTGAGTTTTTATATGGTAGCCCAAACCCTGAATTTCAGGCAGACTTAGCCGGTTTCGTTCGGCAGCTTCTTTCCATGTGTGGGCAATCATAGCTTCATACCGACCCCCCCGACCCTGATGGCCGAGTAAATGGCATAGTATCGCAGTTTACGCGGCAGGGTATTTGGCAGAATGTATGTCAGTCATGGGTTGATGATAAAAGGAGGGGGCCGACTGAACCACATTGATTTGCTTTTGGTGCCGGAGCCCGGGTTCGAACCGGGATGCCCTTGCGGGCGGGGGATTTTGAGTCCCCTGCGTCTACCAGTTTCACCACTCCGGCACAGTGTGTGTGATTATATAAGGGCCTGTCAAATGTCAAGAAAAATGTATTGACAAGCTGTAAACCCGTATGCTAAGTCATCTTTCCCATTGAAGATATGCGCAAAGTGGGGCTGTAGCTCAGCTGGGAGAGCGCTTGAATGGCATTCAAGAGGTCACGAGTTCGATCCTCGTCAGCTCCACCATGGAATATTTGAGGGTTAGCTTAAATTTTGGTTAACCCTTTTTTTAAATAAAAAGAATAGTGGTAATACGTTGACGCTTTGAAAATCCCTCCCAACCTCCCTTTACCAAAGGGAGGTGTTGGCAAATTTCCTATATACTTACTTTAGGAGAATCAATTATATGTCTGAAAAAAAACCAGATATATGGATGTCGTGGGTAGCTCTGGCTACCGCGATCATGGCGGTCCTTGCCGCGGTTACTACACTCTACCTGGGGAAATACTCATCCCGTGCTATTCTGAATCAGGGACAGGAGACGAGTCAATGGGCGTATTATCAGGCGAAAAGCATCAAATCGTACATTTATGAAATACAGAAGCAAAAGCTGGAATTGGATACGATGGCGCCGGCTGCTAAGCCAAAGGCGGTGAAGGACAAATATGCCCAGCTCATAGCCAATTATGACAAACAGATTACACGCTACGACAAGGAAAAGGAGGAGATCAAGGCAACCGCCGATGGTCTGGCAAAATCGAAAGAAGAAGCCCAGAACCGTGCGGGTAATTTCGGGTACGCCCTCATTTTCCTGCAAATCGCGATCATGCTCTCATCCGTTTCCGCGTTGACGAAAAAGAAGCCGCTCTTCTATGTCGGACTGGCGACAGTGAGCGGGTGGCTATTTTTCTTTTTAGATGCGATTTTTTTATTCCATTAAGCACGAGGGAGTTTATCTATGAAAGAATTTGATCTTGAGGCTCTTTCTGATTTCGACGGCAAAAACGGCAAACCTGTCTATATCGCGCATGGGGGAAAGGTCTATGATGTCAGCCAGAGCGGTCTCTGGGAGGGGGGATTGCACATGAACCGGCATCATGCAGCCCGGGATCTCAGTTCGGAATTCCCAGCGGCGCCCCATGATGAAGAGGTATTTGAAAGATACCCTCAGGTGGGGGTATTAGCCAAGAAGACCGAACCTCAGAGATCGATGCCGGCTTTTGTGTCAGCCCTCGTTGACCGCTTTCCCTTTCTCGAACGGCATCCCCATCCCATGACGGTTCACTTCCCCATTGTATTCCTTCTGTCCGTCGCCTTCTTCAATATTTTGTATCTGTTTACCGGTATAGTATCTTTAGAAACCACCGCCTTTCATTGCTTAATAGGCGGGATTCTATTCTTGCCCGTGGGAATAGTAACAGGGTTCTTCACGTGGTGGTTAAATTATCTGGCGAAGCCGATGAAACCGGTGGTGTGGAAAATCGTGCTCTCAGGCGTGCTTGTCGTTCTTGGTGCGGGTGTTCTTTTCTGGAGAATTGCTGACCCCGGCATTCTTAAGAATTGCGGGCCGGCACGTATTGTATACCTGCTGATAACCCTGTCATTCGCTCCCCTTGTGTCCCTCATCGGCTACCTCGGGGCGGGTCTGACCTTTCCGGTAAGAAAAAAATAAGGCGGGAATTTCTCTTTCTTTAAATTCCTAAAAAGGCCTCTTTTACCTTTTCGTTTTCCAGAAGCTCGCATCCGGGCCCTTCCAATACAATGCGGCCGTTTTCCAGGACATATGCCCGGTTGCACATTCCCAGGGTCTGTCTTACATTCTGCTCCACCAGAAGGACCGTGACCCCCGCTTCGTTGATCTTCTTCACCATATTGAAAATATCCTGAACAAGTAGAGGAGCGAGTCCCAGCGACGGTTCGTCAAGCATCATGAGCTTGGGTAATGACATAAGTCCCCTGCCTACGGCGAGCATCTGCTGTTCTCCGCCGGACAGTGTTCCCGCGGTCTGCTTTTTTCTTTCCTTGAGCCTTGGAAACAGGCCATAGACATACTCCATGGTATCACCACGTTTGCGTTTGGCCTCGCCGTTGAGAGAACCCATGATCAGGTTTTCCTCTACGGTCATTTCCGGAAACAGGCGCCTCGCTTCCGGAACGTGGACAATACCGTACTCGATAATCTTATTTGCCGGTGTATGGTCGATACGCGTGCCGCTGAACTCAATTGTCCCTTTTTTGGGGGTGAGGAGGGCGGATATGGTTCTCAACGTCGTGGATTTCCCCGCGCCGTTGGAACCGACCAAGACCACTATTTCTTTTTCTTTCACCTCAAAGGAAACATCCCAGAGTACCTGGAGGTCTCCGTAAAACACGTTTATTCCCTTAACACTGAGCATACGCCTCTCCCAGATACGCCTCGATCACTGCCGGATTATTAGCTACCTCGTGGGGCGTGCCTTCCGCAATGGTCTGGCCGAAGTTGATCGCGTGGATTCGATCGGATATGGACATAATGACTTTCATAATGTGCTCTACAATCAGGACGGTAATGCCGCTATCCCTCATTTTTTTGATCAGCTCTATGGCTGCATCCAGTTCTGAAGGGGTCAGGCCCGCCGCCGTTTCATCCAGAAGGATGAGTTTCGGCTTCGTTGCCAGGGCTCTGGCAATCTCCAGCCGCTTCCTTTTCCCTATAGGGAGACTCTTCGCCAGCTTGTCTTTCTGGTCCATAAGGTCACTGAATTCCAGGATTCTGAGCGCCTCGCCCTGCGCCTCTTTGATAGAACCAACGCGGCAGAAGGCGGACGCCGTCACGTTATCCAACACCGTCATCCTGGAAAGTGGTTTGACTACCTGAAACGTCCTGCCGATCCCCATATGACAGATCACGTGAGTTTTTAATCCTTTCAGGCTTTTGCCCTCAAAGAATATATCACCGGAAGTGAGGGTGTAATACTGGTTGATACAATTGAAAATGGTTGTCTTTCCTGAGCCGTTGGGACCGATAAGTCCCACAATTTCTCCTTCGTTTACATGGAAAGTGACGTTACCGACCGCCCTCAGTCCCCCAAACATTTTTGTAAGATTTTTCACTTCCAGGAGTGCCATATCTCTTCTCCACTATCAGTATCGTTCGCTTGATGCTCTGACGCGAAAAACATTTCTCTTTATTTTCAGCCAGTCACCCACCACACCGTTCGGCAGAAACAGGATCACAAAAATAACCAGGAGGCCAAAGACCAGTGCATGGGCTTCGCTTGTCCATGAGGGGGCCAGACCAAAAAACGCGCTTCTGAAAGTTTCCTGGAGGCCTACCATAATGAATGCGCCCACGGCAGGTCCCATTATCGTCGCCACTCCTCCCACAATGCCCACGAGGATCGCCATAATGGATATGTAATGGAGGGAAAACACGACATGGGGATCAATGAAGCCCATGTAGTTCATGTAAAACGCTCCTGCCATTCCTGTGAAAAATGAGCTTACCAGGAGGGATATATTTTTATAGAGCGTTGTGTTGATGCCCAGGGATTCCGCCGCATCCTGATCCTCCCGGATCGAAACAAAATAGTACCCCCATTTGGATTTCATAATCAGGTGTATGACAACTATGCACATAAAGGCAAGGGCAAGGGCCATATAGTAGTAGGGAAGTTTGCTTCTGAAGGTCTGAATAGTGAGAATCCCCACCATTCCATCCGTCAGGCTCTCCCAGTTGGTTGCGATGAGTCTGAATATTTCGCCGCCGGCAAGGGTGGCAAGGGCAAAGTATGGACCTCTTAATCGAAAGCATACCCAGCCTACAAAGAGACCGATCAGCATGGCAACAATACCACCGAACGCCATGCCCCACCAGGCGGAAATTTCCAGTTTTGTCACAAAGATCCCCGCGGTATAGGCCCCTATTCCGAAAAACATGGCATGCCCGAAGGATACCTGTCCTGTGTACCCTGCCAGCAGGTTCCATGCGGACCCTATGACAACCCACATAAGGGCGATGATGACCAGATGGAGATAGTAATCAGAAGTGACGAAGAATGGAAATGCAACCGCAAGAAGTCCCAGAATGATGTACGGAATATGCTTTTTCTCCATAGTTACCTCTTATATTATACTTTCGTCAGGCGCTTTAAGCCACCCGGCAAGAACACCAGGACAAGCACGAATATGACAAAGCCGACCATTTCCTTATAACCCATGCCGATATACGTCGCACCCATAGATTCTGCAATGCCCAGGACAAGTCCCCCGACTATGGCGCCCACCGTACTCCCCAGTCCTCCCAGTATGGTGATCACGAAGGCCTTCAAGGTAAAAGGGCCGCCGATATCGGGGAAAAGATAGAAAATCGGTATTAATAAACTCCCCGCCGAGGCTACAAGCGCTGAACCTAACCCAAATGTAATGATGGTTATCCGACCGCTGTTCACACCCATCAGGGTTGCCGCGTCTTTATCCTGGGCAGTCGCCCTAATGGAGCGGCCCAAATCCGTTTTCAATAAAAACCAAAAAAGGAGCGCCGTAAACACAACGGCGATAATAAACGCAAAACACATAGGCTGGTTGAAAGAGATGTCGCCGATAAAAAATGCCGCCGAGCTGTATGAAGTCTCCACCGTTTTATAATCGGAAGTAAAAATAAACCTGGCGATCTCCGTCAAAACTATCCCAATGCCCACGGTCATCAAGACTTGATTTTCAGGGAGGATGGATTCAACTTTCATCAAAGGGTTCAGAAACAGTTTTTGGAGAACAACACCTAAGAGAAATAAAGAAGGCATGGTAACGAACAGCGAGATGTAAGGGTCGATTTCAAACGCGTGATGCAGCACAAAGGTGATATACATGGCTACCATCATCAACTGTCCATGGGCCAGATTGATGATGCCCATGACACCCATAATCAGTGTCATTCCGATGCCGATCAAACTGTAGATTCCTCCGATAAGAATCCCCGCGACGAGTGTCTGGATAAAGACATCCATGTGATGGTCCTCTCAAAAAAGCCCTGAGACATTTCGTGAAATTACAACTAAGGAGCTGTCACGCAACAGTTATTCCGTGACAGCTCTTTCGCGTATTTGAACTGCCGCCACGATAATCGAGGCGGCAGTTTATTGATGGCATGATTCTGTCATTTGTATTGCCAGGTTCGCAGCCAGTCTACGGGATAGACGAATTGTTTCGAGGCCATACTGGAAGGCCAGACCAATTCAAGCTTTCCGTTTATCCACTGAACGACGTAGGTTGGCAGCTTGTTCTGATTTTTAAACTTATCGTAGGATATGAATTTAACCGGACCAAAGACGGTCATCGCATAGGTTTCGGACAATGCCTGCTTGATATCGTCAGGGTTAAATGATTTTGCCCGGATGAGGGCATCAGCGATAATTTGCGCGGCCGCATAGGCTTCTGCGCCGTGATATTCCGTGTCGTCCTTATACCTGGCTTTGTAATTCTTAAAATACTGCATCGCCCCCGGATAATCCAGGCTCTGATACCAGAGGGTGGCCGAAATTACTTTTTCGGCAGCGACTCCGGCGTTCTTCATGAATTCCGGCATGGTGAAGCCCGCCGCCCCGCCGATAAACATCTTCGGTGTTAATTTCAATTCTTTCGCCTGTTTCATGAGCAGAGAAGCATCCATGATATAGGACACCATATAGATTATGTCTGGATTGAGCTGTTTAACCCTGACGAGAACAGGTTTGAAATCAATTCCGCCCGCTTCATATCCCTGCTTAAGAAGTACCTTGTAGCCTAACTTCGTGCAGGTTTCCTCAAATGATTTGGCGCCTGACGTACCGAACAGGGAATTTTCATTGAGAATTACGACTGTTTCCGGCTTTACGATTTCAGTAAGAAGCGATTCGATCGCCCCGGCATACTCACTGACCGGAGGATTCAAACGGAAAACATAATCCCAGCCTGAGGTGGTAATTTTATCAGCGGAGCCTGTATTGACGAGAAAGGGTATGCGGTTCTGCTGAGCCACACCAGCAACAGCAAAGGTGACGGAACTGGAATATCCGCCGCCGAGCATGACAACCTTGTCTTTGTTGATCAGTTTTTCCGCGACCGACCGCCCCACTTCCGGCCGCCCCGTGTCATCTTCCACGATTAATTCGATCTTTTCCCCTTTGATGCCGCCCTGCTTATTGATTTCATCCACGGCCATCTCAAAGGACCGCTTTTCAATCTCTCCAAATTTTGCTTCGGCACCTGTGAGAGGCAGAACAATGCCTACCTTCACGGCAGCTGCCGGTGATGCCCCTATCGACATAAGACCCATAATGCATACAACACTCAAAACAATAAACGCATACCTTTTCACAGTCCTTACCTCCTCCTATTATTTTTCTATAAGTGCTATCGTATAATGTAAATAAATGATGTGTGCCTGTCAAGCAGGAATGAGCATTTTCTGTATATTTTTATAAGTGGCTTCGATGATAATGAGTTTTTACAACAATCAGGATGATTGTGCATTTTTTAGGACAACACAGGTGATACTATATGTGCTGATTGGTACCAAAACGCGTCAAAAGCACACCTCCCAAGCCGAGGATTACGGCACACATCTTGACCATCCAGCCCACATAAGGTATCCACCCGATCAGCCACAGGACGATGAGCCCCCAGACCGTTTCCCGCATCATGCTTTGATCCTGTCTTTTGAGAATGGCGAATAATTTCTGACCAACAAGCTGCGATACGGAGATAAAACCAATGAGAACCGCGCAAAGGACAATGGCCATTTCCAGGGGAATCAGCACAATACCGACAACCGAAACTGCCAGAAGCACTGCTAAAGGAACAACCAATACCAGTCCGGCAAGACCCCAGACAGTAACCTTGAACGGCTTTTCCCTCACGGCTGCCGCAATAAGCCGCACGGGCTTCGGAATGAGGAAGACAGTAATAACGGTCAGGAGCAGGATTCCCAAAAAAATGGCAACAGAAACAATGGCAAAAATCCAGGACCATCCTTCCCATTCTTCACTCAGGGCGTTCGCGATGGCCGAAGAGATGTCGTCTGCATTGATCTCGGTAACATTACCATGAACCTCTGCTCCCCTCCCCCTGACAATTATGCCCCCGAGGGCAAATACATTTCCGCGAACCACCGCGGTTCTTGTCAAAACGACGGAACCCCCAAGGGCAACGATATTGTTTTCTACAACACCCTCTACGGTGACCTGCCCGCCGATCGCCAGGACATTATGAACCTTCGTACCCTCCTCAATAGTCACATCGCTGCCGATTTTCACGACATTCGAACTTTCCGCTCCAACTGTCGTGACAAAACAGAGCAATAAACCTGCAACGAGAATCAGTACGGTCTTTTTCTTCATGTCCTATCCCCTTCCAGGACTGACAACGTTAAAACTCTACACTATTGCTGCTTTTCCCTATGGCCTCTCCCGGGATGTTCGGCTGCGCTGGCGGATATATTCAAATACAATAGGGAGTACCGAAATTATAATGATCGCGAAGATGACAAGCGTGAAATTTCTCTTCACTACTGGCAGATTGCCGAAATAATAGCCTCCTGCAATAAAAATCGTCACCCATGCAATACTGCCCAGTACATTGTATAAGGTAAAACGCGTATAGGTCATATTCCCGATACCGGCCACAAAGGGGGCAAATGTACGTATGATCGGTATGAATCTGGCAATCACTATTGTTTTGCCCCCGTGTTTTTCATAAAACCTATGGGTTCGATCAAGATATTCCTTGTTGAGAAAACGGACATTTTCTTTGTGAAACACTTTCGGCCCCACGAACTGTCCAATGGCATAGTTCACCATGTTTCCCGCCACCGCGGCAATTGAGAGGAGTATCAACAGCCATTCGATCTCCAACAATCCCAAGGCAGCAAACGTGCCCAATCCAAAGAGGAGAGAATCCCCGGGGAGAAAAGGAGTGACGACGAGACCGGTCTCGCAGAAGATCACCAGGAAAAAGATAACATACGTCCAATTACCGAATGCCTGGATTATCAATCCCAGGTACCGGTCGAGATGAATAAAAAAATCAGAAATATAAATAATAAGTTCCATATTCCATTACGAACACGTGTCTCCATTTCTTGCTGTGTAGTATAAGAAAGGAACTTTTATGTCAATAGCAAAGAAGAACGCAGCGCGTATGGGTTCTCATCCGGTTATTTTTTTATTGCTATTTTGTGTTGTATTCGTATAAGGAAGATTTTCTGGAGATGAATATATGCATGAACTTTCCGTTACAGAAAGCATCCTTAATATCGTCCTTAAGCATGCCCAGACTCACAAGGCGGAGAAGGTTCTCGCCATCAACCTCAAGATAGGGGAACTAAGTGAGCTCGTCGGCGACTGTATTCAGCAATACTTTGACTATCTCAGCAAGGGCACCATTGCCGAAGGAGCGGTAATCGATGTGGAAACATCACCGATTATCTTTCAGTGCAAAGAGTGCGCACACACGTTCGAAGTTTCTTTTAAAGACTCAAAGGATTTCGCATGTCCTCGCTGCAAGGGGATAAAGAGTTCGCTCATTTCCGGCCGGGAATTTTATATTAAGGATATAACAATTTCATAAACCATGAGGTGAGAGAATGGCTGACATACGTTTGATAGAAATAAAGGAAGATATCCTGTCTGATAATAAGAATCTCGCGGATGAAATCAGAGATATGCTCCGCGTGCATAATGTTTTTATGCTGAACCTTATGGCATCGCCGGGAGGTGGCAAGACGAGTCTCATCGTAAACACCATCCGCAGGATGAAGGATACGTGCAGGATCGGGGTAATTGAAGGGGATATAGACTCCATGGTGGATGCAGAAAAGGTAGTCCAGGAAGGCATCCCCGCCGTTCAGTTAAAGACAGGGGGATTTTGTCATCTTGACGCGACCATGATTAAGATGGCTCTGGACGAGATGGATCTGAAAAATCTCGACCTCGTCATAATCGAAAACATTGGGAATCTCGTCTGCCCGGCGGAATTTGATACGGGCGCCCATAAAAAAGCCATGATCCTGAGTGTCCCGGAGGGGGATGACAAACCCCTTAAGTATCCCCTGATCTTCAGCGTGTGCGATATCCTCGTCGTGAACAAAATAGATTATCTTGGTGTCGCCGATTTTGATATGAGCGCCATGAAAGAGAGAGTCATCACGCTGAACCCTGGAATCACTATAATCGAAGCTTCCTGCAAGACAGGTGAGGGCATAGAAAAGTGGACTCACTGGCTCGCGGATGAAATGAACGCCTATCAATCAGCGGTTACATAAACAACCAGCCATGGACGAATACGAAACTCTGCGCGAAATTCTTGATGCCCATCCTTCCGGTGCGCCGTTGAAATAAAGAACGCTATTGCCGTCGTTGATATCGAAAGGTGTATCAGCTGCGGACTCTGTGTATCTGCATGTCCGGCGAAGGCCATGATTTTGGTGAGGTGAAGCGACTCGCCCGACATCCCTGCGACGCGTGATGATTTGGGATTGAAGGTGCTCACGGAAAAGGGCAAGCTGGAACGTTTTCTAAAATTTACTACACGGTAATGCAAAAAAAATAATCAGCAATAATAAAATAGTGCTTGATTTATTCAATGAAATTAGGTATAAGTAAATCATAATAAAAGACGAAATGAGGGTATAAGAAAAGGCGGTCTCACAGGTAATATTTCCAAACTTTTTACCGCAGAGATTATTCCTGCGGGGCTGTGAGGATAGGCCGCAATTGCACTGTCGACTTCCGGGAGAAGAGATCACATCCTGCTTCAAAGAGAGAGGGGATCTGACTTCCGAGAAATATGAAGGTACTCAATAACTGCTCCGGGCGAGCCTTCAAGAGGGAGGTAGTGCAACATGTCTTTTAATAGAGGTCGCACCGATCTACCGGTTCTGCTGCTTCACAACATCGATCCCTCATGGGATCCCTCCGATATAGATCTCGCTTACCAGGAAGTTGCAAGACTTGAATCAGTCCTCCACACAGAGGGCCATCCCGTCAACAATGTTCCTGTGCACGATTCCGATCTTCGCTCCCGCCTCAGTTGTCATGAACCCGATGAGTATATCGTCTTCAATTGGTGTGAAGATATTCCCGGTGTGCCGCACAGCGAAGCGCTCGCAGCCGGGATGCTGGAAGAGATGCATTTCACTTATAGCGGATCAACGCCCGAAGTGCTGCATTCGTGCTGGGATAAGCAGGGAGTCAAACGCCTGTTGGAAATGGCCGGAGTGCCGACGCCCATCTGGCGTATGTACGATTCGCCCGCTATTAATGATTGGCATTGTTTTCCGGCAATTGTGAAACCATCCCGGGAGCACTGCAGTTATGGTCTCACGAGTGATGCCGTCGTCATGTCAAAAGAAGAACTGAAAGAACGTATTGCATATATACTCGATGTATTCCGCCAACCCGCTATTGTCGAGGATTTCATTGACGGACGGGAATTGCACGTTTCTCTCTGGGGTAATGGTCGTATTGAGATGCTGCCGCCCGCAGAAATGGATTTCACTGCTTTCGATGATGTGCGTGACCGCCTCTGCACATACGATTCCAAGTTCAAGCCGGGATCAACCCATTATGTGAAGATCGGTCTGCAGTTGCCCGCACTCCTGAACGAAACGGAATATGAACGATTAAAGCACACCAGTATCCTTGCATACAAAACCACGGGGTGCCGCGACTATGCGAGGCTTGATATCCGGATCAGGGACGGCGTATTCTATGTGCTGGATGTAAACCCGAATTCCGATATCACTGCAGACGCCAGTATGGCCTGTGCTGCCGAAGTCGCAGGCTACTCATACGGAGAAATGATCAGCCGTATCGTAAATCTCGCCGCCCGGCGACATCCCGTCTTTAAAAAACTCACTTCATCAAAGAAGGCCATATAGCCGTCACAGTATCTTCCTGTTTATTCTCTTATTGGGGTTTAAAAAAAATTCACAGATTCTCTTATATGCCACGCATTACCTGCGCTCCCGCGCAAATGGCCTGGCCGAGGGAGATGCAGCCGTCGTTGGTAGGTAATAGATGATGAAAGTATACAACGAAGCCCGCTTTTTCAAGTTCTGAAATCGTTCCCTCCGTGAGGATGCGGTTTTGAAAGCACCCTCCGCTGAGGACAACACGGTCGATTCCCGTGCGCCTCCGTATTGCTTCCGCCATATCCCGGAAAACAACCGGCAGGGTCACATGGAAGGCACAGGCAATTTCAGTTTTGTTTCTTCCCTTCCTTATTTCATCCACAATGTTCCGGATCATAGGCGAAAAGTCGAGACACAGAACATTTCCCGTCTCGCGTATATCAACCGGTAACAAGACATCTGTCTTTCCCTTCGCCATTGCTTCGAGTTCCATCGCAGCCTGTCCTTCAAAGGTTACCATCTTGCGAACTCCCAGCAGGGCAGCAACACCGTCAAAGAGCCTCCCAAGGCTCGACGTCAAAGGGGAATTAAATTTTTGCACCATGATTCTGTTCATTGTTTCATAATAACTCTTCTCCGGAACGATCTGTAATTCCTCTGCTGCTTCCTGCCAGTTATTGCCGTATGCTTCTCTCAGGAGACTCACCGCAATGCGCCAAGGCTCCCGGATGGCCTTCTCCCCGCCGGGAAGAAGATAATTCATGATATGGCCAATGCGCGTGAAAGCCGCTTCTTCGGCAACGAGGAATTCCCCGCCCCACACGGTGCCGTCCAGACCGTATCCGGTCCCGTCCATGGCCACGCCGATAACCTCACCCTCGATACCGTGTTCCGCCATGGCGCTCACGATATGCGCATGGTGGTGCTGGACCTTGATGATGCGGGAAGTGGGAAGCTCTTCGGCGAGCTTTGTGGTGTAATAGGACGGATGGAGATCACACGCAATGATGTCGGGCTTGCACTCTGCGATTTTCTGCATGAGAGTGAGGCTCTCCTGATGAAAGTCGCGCGCCTCAGGCGTTTCCATATCGCCGATGTGGGGGCTTACAAATGCAAGTGTTCCTTTCAAAATGCACAGGGTCGTTTTCATCTGCGGTCCCAGGGCAAGAATTTCCGGATACCATTTTTTCAGAGTGACAGGCTTGGGGGCAAATCCCCGTGACCGTCGCAGCATTCTTTTCTTTCCCGACGATACCGTGACGATGGAATCATCACAACGGACCAGGATATCCCTGTTATGGACGAGGAAGTAATCGGCGATGCCCCGCAACCGTTGTATGGCTTCCCTGTTTGTGATACAGATGGGTTCATCCACCTGGTTGGCACTTGTCATCACGAGGGCCTGAAAATGATTTTCCAGAAGCATATGATGGAGCGGTGTGTACGGGAGCATGATTCCCAGATCGGACACGCCCGGGGCGACAGCGGGGGAAATCGCGTCTGTTTCCCTTCTCCTCACAAGAACGATAGGCCGCTGGGGGGAGAGAAGGAGCGCCTCTTCCTCTTTTCCCAGCTGCGCAATTCGGGCGGCCGCACTGATGTCCTTTACCATGATGGCCAGAGGTTTTTCTTCCCTGAACTTCCTCGATCGCAATCTTTTTAAGGCTTCGTCGTTGGCCGCGTCAACGGCAAGATGAAAACCTCCCAGGCCTTTCATCGCCACCACGTACCCTTTGAGAAGCAAGGTGACAACCTTACGGAGGGGATCCTTGTCGGGAAGAAGTTTTCCGGCTTCATCGAGGAGTGAAAGTGCCGGTCCGCAGGCAGGACATGCGTTCGGCTCCGCGTGAAACCTGCGATCCGCCGGATTATCATATTCTCCCCGGCAGAGAGGACACAAGGGGAAACAGGACATGGACGTGTTGATCCGATCGTAGGGGATATCTTTGATAATCGTCAGACGTGGGCCGCAGTTTGTGCAGTTGATAAAAGGGTAACGAAATCTTCGATCCTCGGGATCAAAAAGCTCCGCGAAACATTGGCTGCACGTGGCAATATCCGGCGTAATATAGACCTTTCCCAGTCCGCCGGATTCACTTTCGATAATCCGGAATCCCGTATCTTCTTTGATTTCTACCTCGGCGCAGGAAATTTGTGAAACCTCAGCAAGTGGAGGGAGCTCCCCCTGTACTCCGGACATGAAAGAAGCGATTGATACTTCCGGACCCTCCACTTCTACAACAACCCCATCAGAACGATTTTGAACGTACCCTGATAGAGAATGCTTCGCTGCGAGTCGATAGATGAAGGGACGAAATCCCACTCCCTGGACAATGCCTGAGAAATGGCAGCGTACCCTCTTTATGACATTACTCTTTATGTTCCATACCCCCTAATCATAAATAACAATGCCTCCGTTTAGTCGCAGAAAGGATGCAAGGGGTCAATGGGTCAAGTGTTTTTTCCAATTTCACGCGAACCCTCGGCCACTTGATCCCTCTAATCCTGAAGATGACAGCAGCTTTTTCGAAGATAACTCTTATAGGGGAAAAGAATTTTTCACGGTTCAAGATGATACTTGTAATATGCCGCGCAGGTACCTTCGGAAGAAACCATGCAGGGACCGATAGGATTTATAGGAGTGCACGTCTTTCTAAACAGGGAACACTGAGAGGGAAGAATGACTCCTTTAAGCACATCGCCGCAGCCACACCCTTTTATTTCCACCGAGTGGATCGGGGGAATATCAAATTTCTCCAATGCATCGTACATTGTATATTCATCGCGCAGGGAAAGACCGCTCGCGGGTATTGTGCCAAGGCCTCTCCACTCCGCATCTCCCGTCCGGAAAACCTTATACATGATCTCCCGTGCGCGGGGATTTCCCTCAGTCTTCATGCCCCTGGCATACTGTACGGCAACCTCTTTTTTGCCTTCCGCTATCTGACCGAGGATCATCAGGATGCCCTCCAGAATATCGACCGGTTCAAATCCTGTAATTACGGCTGCCCTTCCCGCTTCGGGGATTATGGCATAAGGTTTGGTACCGATGATGGTGCTTACATGTCCCGGACAGATGAATCCGTCAATATTGAGAGATGTATCTTCTATAAGGGCTTTAAGGGCAGGGGGCACGATTTTATGCGCTGAGAAGACGGAGAAATTTTTAATTCCTTTTTCCCGGCACAATGCTACTACCGCAGCTACGGTGGGAGCGGTCGTTTCAAAACCGATCCCCATCATGATCACTTCCTTGCCGCTGTTTTTCCCTGCTATATCAATACAGTCAGCAGCTGATGATACAACCCGGATGTCTGCGCCCGCCGCCCGTGATTTTTGCAGGCTCTCACGATGCGTGCCAGGCACCCTGAGCATATCCCCGAACGTGGCAAAGATCGAGCCCTTTTGTTCAGCCAGATAGAGGGCCTTGTCCACATCGTGAATCGACGTGACGCACACCGGACAGCCAGGACCGGAAATGAGCCGGATTTGCGCCGGTAAAAGTTTCTTGATCCCAAACCGGCCAATCACATGGGTATGAGTCCCGCAGATCTCCATAATCTTGATTTCTCTGTCTATTCTCTGCGAACGCTTTTCGATGGCGGCAAGGAGCCCCTTGACGAGCGACTGATCTCTGTATTCATCTACATATTTCATGTTACATTGAAGCTCTCCGCAGTAAACTGCGGAGAATCTTCGATCCATAAGGAATAATTATGTTCCCCATTCGCTCGCTTACCCCGCAGCAAGCTACGGGGAATGCGCTCGCNANCGGATTCAAGGATGTTTACATTCCTATTTTTGATCACCTTTGACGCCCATATATCCCAATGTTGTCTCCCAGAAGGAAAGATCATACTTCGTTTTTTCATACATCTTGGCATTTACGATCGCAATTCCCGCCATCTCCGCGAGAGCAGAAACAAACGCCACTTCTTCACGGCTGTATTGCCTCGCCTCCTGGGAATAGAGCCGCAATATTCCTATCACACGCTTCCTCGCGATTATCGGGGTCGAAAGGATAGAAACGATTCCTTCCTGGGCTTTTTCGGCGACGTATTCGACGCGAGAGTCAGTTCTCGCATCAGGGATCAAGACAGGAGTACCTTCCAGGGTATCACGGATGCTTTTGTCTATATGAAGGGGACCTTTTTTGAGGTAATGATCGCTCAATCCTCTCGATGCAACCAGTTCCAACTCCCGCGACATTTCGTTTATGAGGCGAAGCGAGCATGCTTTCACACCTGTGGCTGCGAGTACTTTTTCAATCACCAGCGCGATCACCTGGGCGGAATCCAGCGAAGACAGAATGGTCCTCGTAATCTCATGGATCCCTCTAAAATATTCAAGGCTTTTTGCTGGATCAATCGGCTCCGGGGCAAACGACTTCAACCCCTGCTTCCGCTTCCGGGGTTCTTCAGTGAGTTCAACGCCGAACTTTTTAAGAAGGGAAGAGAGCTTGACCCCTGCATCCTCATAGATCTTCGCATTGGCGATAGCCAGACCGCCGATTTCAGCCAGGGCCGAAACGAACTCAATCTCTTCGTCACTATAATCCCGGGGCTCCCCTGAGTAAAGCCTGAGAATCCCGATGACCCTGCTTTTTGCAATTACAGGAACTGAGAGAATGGTATTGATACCCTCTTCCATTTTTTCTTTCTGATACTGGATTCTCGGATCTTCGAAGGCATCTTTAATGGTTACAACTCTCCCCTCCAGTACTTCCGGTATGCTTTTATCAGAACTTAAAACACCTTTTTGCAAATATTTTCTACTGAATCCAAAAGCCTGAGGCTTCCCGCCTTGGCACCCAGTGTCTTCACCGTTCTCTTCACGAGAAGTGCGAGCATCTCCTTGAGGGATAAAGAAGAAAAAATCGTTTGACTGACCTCGAAAAAAGCTCGAAAATACTCAATTTTCTTATGCGTGCCCATAATCGTCGTGCTCCTGAAAGGACATCCTGTAAAACCCTGCAAAGGTGTTGGTTATGTGACGCCTGTCCGCCTATCTTGCTTCTTTTTTGAAGATGAACTTAAATTTATCACCCTTCCATTCGCCTTCATGTTTTGATCCATCGGGGAGAGTTAAAATACCCTTCCCGAAATACTTGTCTTCCTTCCACTCCCCTTCATATTTGGAACCATCCGGGAAAGTCAACATACCCTTTCCATGAAACATATTGTTTACCCATTGACCATCGTATTTTTTTCCGTCCGGTAACGTTAAAACACCCCTCCCATTCTTACTTCCATTTTTCCATTGCCCGGAATACTTGCTTCCGTCAGGCAGGGTTAACGTCCCCATCCCTTCAATATCTCCTTCCTTCCACTCGCCTTCATACCGGCTTCTATCCGGAAGAACCATGAGTCCCCGGCCGGCAGGAAGCCCGCTGTTCCATTTACCTTTATACTCACTTCCATCGGACCATTTGAATGATCCTTCTTCGTGAAACAGTCCTTTTCTGAATTGACCGTTATATCTGCTTCGATCAGGATGAGCGTACACTCCCAGGCCGTTATAAAGATCATCCTGCCATTCAAACTCTATTTTTTCATTCTCAGATATTTTTTTCACCAGCTTTTTCAATGTCCGCTTACTCCCCACACATCAAAGATATCACTTTCCAATAAACTTACCGTTTTTGAACTGACCATCATATCTTTTACCGTCAGGAAATGTCATTATCCCCCGGCCATTCGGGAGACCATTTTCCAGTTCACCCTCGTATTTTCTCCCATCTTTCAGAGATAACGTCCCCTGTCCATGATACTTGTTGTTTTTAAACTCGCCTTCATACCGGTCACCGCTGGGATATGTTAAAATCCCTTTTCCATTTGACACTCCGTCCTTAAATTCACCATCATACTTAGTACCATCTGCCAATACTAAAACTCCCTGCCCTTCATACTTTCCTTTTCTAAACTCCCCTTCATATTTTTTCCCGTCAGGATGGGCATCGCTCCCCTTCCCATGGCACAAGTTATTTTTCCATTCACCCGAATATCTTCGCCCGCTGGGCATGGTCAGGAATCCATCACCCTCCCGCACATCTTTTTTCCAGTGCCCCACATAGACAGAACCGTCCGGCAGGGTCAAAATGCCCTGACCATCCCTTTCACCGACTTTCCACTCTCCCACATACTCTCCGCCATTAGGAAAGGCCATGGTTCCATGCCCGTCCGGCAGATCATCCTTCAACTCACCTACATAACTCCGCCCGTCAGAATAGTTTGCAGACCATTGCCCATGAGAAATATCCGTCTTTTTTATGGTTGAGACAGGCCCCTCTTCCAAGGAAAATTTTTCCTTTGCCACCGCTTCCATCTCTACCATAATTCTCACCTCTTCCGCTCTGAATTCCGCATCCGTATCCAAGGCGAGTCTTGCTTTCACAATCGATTCCATTTCCGCCATGATTCTGGTCTCTTCCGCCTTGAACTTTGCATCCGCTTCCTCTCTCGCCTTTGCCAAAGCCTCTCTTGCTCTCAATTCAGCCGCCAAGCGGATTGTTTCTTCTGCTTTTGTCCTCGCTTCCATCTCCGCTTTAAGCCTGGCTTCCTCTTCCGCTTTCGCTCTCCTCTCGGCCTCCTTTCGTGCTTTTGCCTCCTCAGCCAACAGGATCTCAACTTCAGCTCTTACCTTCGCTTCTGTCTCGGCCTTGGTTTTCGCTTCTATATCATCTCTTGCCTTCAGCTCAGCCGCCAGGCGGGCCGCCTCTTCTGCCTTCGCTCTTGCTTCAGCTTCTGCGTTAAGCCGGGCCGCTTCCTCCATTTTAAGCCTTGCTTCAACTTCCGCCCTGATCTTCGCTTCTTCTTCTTCTATTTCCTTCAACTTTGCCGCCAGGCGGGCCGCTTCTTTCGCCTTCGCCTTCGCTTCCGCTTCCTCTTCTTCTTTTACTTTCAACTCTGCTCTCAAGCGGGCTAATTCCTCCGTTTTGCCTTTGGCCTCCGCCTCTGCCGCGAGCCTCGCCACTTCCTCCACTTTTATCCGCGCTTCGGCCTCTTCCTTGGCTCTTCGTTCCGCCTCTTCCCTTACCTTCGCCTCTTCCGCCAAGCGGGCATCTTTAGCCCTGGCTTTCGTTTCCGCCTCTTCTCGTGCCTTCAGTTCCGCTTTTTCTCTTGCCTTCAGCTCGGCTGCCAAGCGGGCCGCTTCTTCCGCCTTTGCCTTCGCTTCCGCTTCTGCTTTATGTCTTGCTTCTTCTGTCTTGACTCTTTCTTCCGCCTCTATCCTGGCTTTTGTTTCCGCTTCCTCTTTTGCCTTCAGCTCCGCGGCGTGGCGGGCCGCCTCTATCGCTTTCGCCTTCGCTTCTGACTCTGCCTCCTCTTTCGCCTTCAACTCAATCATCAAGCGGGCAACCTCTTCCGCTTTGGCTCTCGCTTCCGCTTCTGCGTTTGCTTTGGCCTTCAGCTCAATCATCAAGCGGGCAACCTCTTCCGCTCTCGCCTTCGCTTCAACTTCTGCTTTCTCCTTGGCTTTCAATTCATCCATCAGGCGGGCTATCTCTTCCTCTTTCGCCCTCGCTTCCGCCTCTGCCTTCAGCCTGGCTGCCTCTTCCGCCTTAATTCTCGCTTCCGCCGCCTCTCTGGTCTTCGCCTCCGTTTCCTCTATTGCTTTTAACCTGTCCGCCAGCAGGGCAAATTCCTCCGCTTTCGCCCTTGTTTCTGCTTCGGCTTCCTCTTTCACCTTCAGTATGGCTGCCAACCGGGAGGCCTCTTCCTCTTTATTTTTTTCCTCAGCGTCTGCTTTTATTCGTGCCTTCATCTCCGCCGCCAAACGGGCGGCCTCTTCCGCTTTCGCCCTCGCTTCCGCTTCCGCTTCCGCTTTCGCCTTCAACTCAGTCATCAAGCGGGCAACCTCTTCTGCGTTCGCCTTCGCTTCAACTTCTGCTTTCTCCTTGGCTTTCAATTCAGCCATCAGGCGAACTATCTCTTCCGCTTTCGCCCTCGCATCCGCCTCTGCCTTCAGCCTGGCTGCCTCTTCCGCCTTAATCCTCGCTTCCGCCGCCTCTCTGGTCTTCGCTTCCGCTTCCTCTATTGCCTTTAACCTGGCCGCCAACAAGGCCGTTTCTTGCCCTTTGGCTTTGATTTCCGCTTCGGCTTCCTCTTTCACCTTCAGCACAGCCGACAATCGGGTTGCTTCTTCCTCTTCGTTTTTCGTTTCAGCGTCTGCCTTTATTCGCACCTTCAGTTCTGCAGCCAGACGGGCAGCCTCCTCCGCCTTCGCCCTCGCTTCCGCCTCCGCATCCGCTTTCGCCTTCAGCTCCTCCCTTAAGCGGGCCACTTCTTCTGCGTTCGCCTTCGCTTCAACTTCTGCTTTCTCCTTTGCTTTCAATTCAGCCATCAGGCGGGCTATCTCTTCCGCTTTCGCCCTCGCTTCCGCCTCTGCTTTCAGCTTGGCTTCCTCCTCCACCATGGCCCGTCTCTCTGCTTCCTGCCTTGCCTTGGCTTCCGCTACTAACCGTGCTTCTATTTCGGCCTTCGCTTTCGATTCCGCCGCCTCTCGGACTGCCGCTTCTTCCACCCTTTTTCTGGCTTCCGCTTCCTCCCTTCTCCTCACTAAAAGCATGGCCTTTGACTCTTCTGCCAAGGGAGCATCTTCCTCTTTGGCTTTGGCTGTCACTACAGCTGCCACCTTCTTTTTCAGTTGTGAGAGATCCCCTGCGGTACTGCCGCCCTCCCACGTATCTTCGTATTTTTCCCCTGAAGCACATATATAGCAACCGTTCCCGTGAGGAAGGCCATTGCGCCATTCGCCTTCGTATTTGCTGCCGTCAGGCCAAACATATACGCCCTTCCCATGGGGATTATCATCCTCCCAATCGCCCTCGTATGAGCTCCCGTCAGGCCAGATAAAAACCCCCTGTCCGCTATATGGAGCATCTTTCCATGCAACTTTGAATTGTTCTGTGACGGATGTTCCCCTCACCAAGCGCTGCAACATTTTTGCCTTTTAACCTCACTTTTCCGTGAAAAGGTCAATGCTTACTATAGTAAAAGAGTTTATAAGTGTCAAAAGAAAAACGGCCTCTCCTGCAAAGATATCGATTCACTTGAGGATGCCCTAAGACGTAAATATAATGAATAATAGGCCGTCACACGTGGTTTCTCAGCATCAGTTCCAGGGGGTGGGGATTTAGATAATACTGGTTTTTAAGATATGGTTCATCAAATTTCCGGACATAGTGCCGTATCATCACAATAGGTACAATGAGAGGAATTAATCCTCTACGGTAATCTTCTATGACCTCTGCCAGTTCTCTTCGTTCATCTTCGGAAACACGCTTCTTGAAGTAGCCTGCCATATGAAACAGCACGTTCGCATTTTTTTTCAACGTCGCGCTGAGACGGAGGGCATCTGTGAGAGCAGTCATATAGTCTGCGAGATACTTACCCGCTTCATGTGCCTTCGTATCTGCGACCATACGTCCAAGGATGGTTACGTGCTTTGGGTTATGCGCCATGATCAGCAGCTTGTGACGGGTATGGAAATGAATCAATTCTTTGACAGAACCCTTTTCCTGAATAAGGTCACACCATCGCTTATACACAAACACCCGCTCAATGAAATTTTCTCTCATGATGGGATCATGAAGCCGTCCGTCATCAATGACCGGGATGAGAGAGAAATGCTTCACAAAGGCCCCTCCGAATATTCCGGCGCCTTTGCGGTCGGGCATTCCCGAAGAAGAATAAATTTTTACGCCCCCAATTCCTGAACTGGGGGATTTGCTCTTGAAAATAAAGCCGCACAATTTCTCGTTTTCCAGCTCCTTACATTTTCTCATTTTCCATTGCAGCATCCTTTCCGTGTGGTCGATTCCGGAACGGATTGTAACCAGCCGGGGCGATTCCGGTTCTCCGATAAGCCGCATGGCTTCCCGCGGGATGCCCAGGCCACACTCGACCTCAGGGCATACAGGCACCCACGTAAAGTAACGCCCAAGGGTATCCGTGATATAGCGGTCATGCTGATGTCCCCCGTCATATCTCACATTGTTACCCAATAGACACGAACTGATTCCTATTCTAATATTTTCCATCATTGCCTCATGTATTCCACAACGCCAGCCCATCGGCTGGATGAAATAGGATATCTCTTTTCCATTCATTTGCCAACATGGTTTTTGATCTTCTGCACGTTCGCAAAGAATAGCACATAACAGAATATTTTATTGAGAAAGCAGAAAAAAAGTTGTCGGCACCACTATGACATTACATAATTACCAAGAAAAAGGTATATACTATCCGGCTTCGTGAAACCGCGGATAGAGAGGATGTGTATCTTTCCGCTGAGGAAGGGAATAGTGGATGAAAGTCAGACATAAGGGAGAATGTGAATGGAAAAGAAACCGTCAATCATGGGCAGGATGTTCGATAGGATAGCGCCTACATATGATCGGCTCAATACGATTCTCTCCTTTTCTCTTCATAAGGCCTGGAGAAAGGCGGCGATCCAGGCTTTGGAAATACGACGGGACGACCTTGTTCTGGATATAGCGTCAGGCACGGGGGACATGGCTCTCATGGCCATGCGCCGCGGCGGAAAGGTCATAGGTATCGATCTCTCATGCCCGATGCTCATGCACGCCATGGCGAAGGCGCGGAAACAAGGGTTCGGCACGGAGTACGCTGCGGTACAGGGTGATGCCCTCACGATGCCTTTCCGCAATGATACCTTCAAGACCGCCATGATGGCATTCGGAATTAGAAATGTCCAAAACATGGAGATATTTTTGAATGAAATACATAGGGTACTGACTCCCCACGGACGCCTTTCCATACTGGAATTTTCTATGCCGGAGAGACTGCCCTTCAGATGGCTCTATCTGGTATATCTGACTCATGTGATGCCGTGTATAGGTTTCCTTATTTCAGGGGATTACGAGGCCTATCGGTATTTAAGAGATTCCGTTAAGGGGTTTCCTGCCCCGGAGATAGTGGAGGGGATCATGAAAGGAAGGGCGTTTCGGATCATCCAGTCAACAAAACTCTCCGGAGGAATATGTCATCTCTATTTAGTGGAGAAACAGTAACATGACGAAGTCAGGTTCGGCAGACTACTGTCTTCATTGAGATCGAGACTGGACATAGCTACCGGGATAGGCATCAAAGATTTTCTTTTTCTTCATATAATCGGAGGCTTCATCTGCGGTCGTAAAATATCCGAGGAATATTCTATACCAGATACCCCGCCCAGGAAGATGAACTTTTCCCATGTGAACATCGGGTTGGCCTTGTTTGAGGTATTCCACAAATGCGACCGCTTCACTCTCGCTGGCTTCAGGATAGGCTTTCACTTGAATGGCGAAGTTCCAGTTTATTGTGTTTTGTTGTGTGTGCTTCTCCTTCGGACTCCCAGATAATTTTTTCACAGAATCTGCGGGAATGGGAGATTTCAGCCATTCTTTCCCGTCAAAATACATTGTGTGCCCCGTCACACTGTTAACCCTCAGCACATAGGTCTTTCCTCCTGAGTTGATAGAGTCATAACGGTATATTTTTGGCCACACAAGAATGGCGACGACAACAAACGAAAGAGTGAGTAACACCAACGTCGGGACTACACCGAAAATTCGGAGTATGCGCTTCTTCTCTGCCTGGAAAGGCGATTCTTCCGATTGCTGTTGAAATCCCATTCCCCCTTCTGTCTTTGTTGGTTCCTTCGATTCTTTTTCCTGTCCTTCACTCTTTTCAGGGGTATCCAAACTTGCGACTTTTTTATAAAGAGCCTCCAGTTCCTTTTCCAGTTCACGTCCTCTCAGTTCATCTTTTTCCATAATAGTATCTCACCGGCAATCAATCATTGCAGCGATGCCGTGTATCGTGATTATGAATGCTGCTTCCCTACTCGTTTTATATATCCGTCAATGATGACATGCTCATCCACCTGTAAATACCTGGCATAAGATTTCAGAAACCCTTTTAGATAAACCATAGGTGGGAAACTGTCAAAGTCATCTCCTTCAATAGCGCGAAGCATGGAGATCCTTATATTTGTCTCCTCGGCAATTTTCTCCAGAGATATCCCTAATTCCTTTCTTATTTTACATAGATCAGCCCCTGTTAAGCTATCCTGAGACATGATTTCCTGAATTAACTTATTGTGCGAGACCACATGCTTCAAATCCTCCGTCCTTCGACATGGTCCTATCATATCGGCGTGTGTTTTTCTGAGATCATATATGGATATCGGATCTCTGGTTTTATGATAATAGGGAGCTTCTTCCTCCACTGCGCCGCTTGCAATGAGTGTGCGGTCATACTCCGCTCTGGATTCGGGATTAATGAGGGTAAGATATGCATCTTCCAGACGGGCTATGATTTCCTTTCTCTCTTCAGGAGTAAAAAAAGAATAACTTACGATGGATTCATCTTTGTAGAGCTCGAAGGCATTTTTATACGCCCGCCGGATTTCCATCGGTGATGCACCAGGAGAAATCTCCAGCAACCCGTAATGATTTTGTTTTCGGAATGGATTCATAGACACTCACTGTGCCCTCTGCGGCACTGTAATGCATTCTTCGCCCATTGCAAGGAAAAGATCTTGCGGGGAGCTTCATTCTGCAACACCGTGAATACACAACTGTGTTTCCTTAAATGATACCATATTCTCATAACACCTTCTTATATCAGAAGCAGTCTGGGTATAGGGATAAATATGGAGAAAAGGCATTTTTTTACAGATTGAACTATGAACATGGTCATCAAAGCTTATGTTTCCGATAAAGTGGATTTTCAGCCCAAGATGTCTTTCAATAATTTTGCAAATGAGCGCACCAATGTTCGGATCGTCCTGTTTCCTCAACTGGTTGAGAACTAACTTAAATTCAAAGCCCCGCAAGGACTGTTCGACAACTCTGCCTCTCTCTGGATCTATTTCTTTGATAATATAAAGAAGGATCTCCGGGTTTTGTTCTGTGGCCCGGCTGTCTCTCGTTTTTGCCTCTTCAACCAGAACTCGGAAGTTATGAACTTTAAGCTCTTGACGAATCCTCCGGATATACACAGAACGGATCAGGCGGTATATGTTTTCTATCGAAGTGGGCTCCGCCGTTGTCACTAATATGCCTGAATTTGAAATCATGAAAAAATCGATGGTATTAAAAGATGTTCCCGCACCGAGATCCAAGAGGATATACTCGTACGGGAGCTTTGTGATGCTTCTCAGGAGCCTCATCTTCTGTTCATGGACAATATTGGTAATATCAAGGCTATTCAGCGCGCTGCTGATGAAATAAAGGTTGGGGACTGCGGTGGTTACAACGGTTTCTTCAAGAGTGCTGACTTTTTTATTGATGAAATCTGAAATGCTTGTCTCAGGATGGGGAATACCGAGGACAGTATGCAGGTTCGCCGTGCCGAAGTCAATATCAACGAGAAGCGTCCTGTACCCATTTTTTGCGAGCAGAATCCCGAGATTCCCGGTCAGGAAACTCTTGCCGGTTCCTCCCTTTCCACCTCCAATGGGCCATATATGCGCCACGGCACCTATCCCAGCTCGATTCTAAGTTACGGTTAAAATAACAGAAACTCGCTTTTGAACGTAGTATATAGAAAGCCATTCTGCATGTCAATGAGGAATTAATCAAGGCAGTTAAGATCTCTGTCCCTCCTGCGATGAAACAATCATCGGGAGTAGGCGTAACATTTCTTCTGCGAGCGGTTTGGCGCATACCCATAAAGAACGGCTGCTAAAGCATCACTTCTCCAGGGCAATCTTTAAGACCTCAATCATTTCATCCACAAAGTGAAACTGAATATCCTTCTGAACTTTATGGGGGATGTCGACCAAATCCTTTTTATTCCATTTTGGGAGGAGTATTGTGGTAATACCGGCCCGGTGGGCCGCCAGAACCTTTTCCTTGATACCCCCGACAGGAAGCACAAGCCCCCGCAGGGTAATTTCCCCGGTCATGGCAAGATTCTCCTTGACCTTCTTTCCCGTAAAAAGCGACACCAGCGCCGTCAGCATGGTAACGCCTGCCGACGGCCCATCCTTGGGGATAGCCCCGGCGGGTATATGGACGTGAATATCGTGCTCTTCAAAGAAATCTTTTGAAACACCCAGGTCACCTGAATTGGCGCGGATGAAACTCAAGGCGGCCATCGCCGATTCCTTCATGACATCGCCCAGCTGCCCCGTGAGCGTCAGCCCCTTCTTCCCACTCATGGCTGTTGCTTCGACAAAGAGAATATCACCGCCCGCCGGCGTCCACGCGAGGCCTGTGGCGACACCCGGCTTGGATGTCCTCGCGCTGACCTCAGAGATTATGCGGACAGGCCCCAGATACTTGTGGACATCTTTCACCGTGATGGACGCGTCTTTTGCTTTCCCTTCGGCCACCATGGTTGCAACACCCCGGCATATCGTACCTATTTCACGTTCAAGATTTCTCAGTCCGGCCTCCCGCGTATATCCTGAAATAATGCGATTTATGGCGCCTTTCGTAAAACTTACCTGCTCCGGTGCGAGCCCATTGGCCTCTCTCTGCCGAGGGATGAGGTAACGTTCGGCAATGTTAACCTTGTCGTCCTGCGTGTAGCCAAGAAGTTCAATCACTTCCATCCTGTCCCGGAGCGCAGGGGGGATTGTGTCCAGGATGTTCGCAGTGGTAATGAACATGACATGGGAGAGATCGAACGGAACATCGAGATAATGGTCCATAAAGGAATAATTCTGCTCCGGATCAAGTACCTCAAGGAGCGCAGAGGAAGGATCTCCGCGGAAATCGCTGCCGACCTTGTCTATTTCGTCCAGGACAAACACGGGATTATTGGATTCCGCCCTCTTGATACCCTGGATAATGCGGCCCGGAAGCGCCCCTACATAGGTGCGGCGATGTCCTCGTATCTCCGCCTCGTCCCGCACTCCCCCCAGGGCAATGCGCACAAACTTACGGCCGAGGGCGTGGGCAATGGAGAGGGCAAGTGAGGTCTTGCCTGTACCCGGAGGTCCCGCAAAGCACAGGATTGGCCCTTTCGAATCAGGCTTCAGCTTCCGGACGGCAAGATACTCAACAATACGCTTCTTCGCTTTATCCAGGCCGTAATGCTCATCATCCAAAATATCCCGTGCCTTCCTGATATCCATATTGTCTTCCGTGCTCTCATGCCAGGGAAGGGCCGTCATCCAGTCCAGGTATGTCAGTGACACAGTATATTCGGCGGATGAATGGTGCATGCGGGACAGGCGCTCCAGCTCGCGCAGGGCTTCCTTTTTCGCCTCTTCCGGAAGATTTTTCTTCTCAATCTTCGCACGGTATTCCTCTATCTCAACCTTAGGTTCATCGGCTTCACCCAGTTCCTGCTTGATTGCCTTGAGCTGCTGCCGGAGGTAGTATTCCCTCTGACTTTTGTCGATATCCTCCTTTACCTGAGACTGTATCTTATTGCCCAGCTCGAGAATTTCCAGCTGATGACTTATGAGCCGTGTAACTTCTTTCAGGCGCTCTTTTACATCGAGCAATTCCAGAATCTTCTGTTTTTCTTCCGCCGCCGCGTTCATGATAGACGCGATGACATCAGCCAGAACGCTCGGAGAGTTGATGGACTTCGCCATGGCGCCGAACTCCTGGGGCAGCACCGGAGACAGTTTGACCATCTTCTCAAAAAGACCGGTCAGGTTCGCCATGAGCGCCTCAACCTCAATATCCTTCTCTACTGCATCTTCAATGACTTCGACCTTTGCCCGGGGATATGACTTCCCCTCGACAAATTCACTCAATCTGAATCTGCTCACACCCTGTACAAGAAGACTCGCCCCCGTATCGCCCGTCTTCGCCATTCTGAGAATTACCGAAGCCGTTCCCATGTCATAAAAATCCTCACGTGTGTTCGTGACCTCCATCGGCGATTTTCTGGACATGACAAGGCCGACAATACGATCTCCCGCCATGGCTTCATCGACAAGAGTTACAGACTGTTCACCGAACACTTCAATGGGAAACACCATATTCGGGAACACGACAACGTTAAATAACGGCATAACTGGTAAGATGTCGGGTATGGTCAGGACCTTTAACTCCGCAGGTGATTTCTGATCTGCCATGTAAGCCTCCACTACTGATTTCAGCGTTGAATCATGCGAACTTCGTGTGTAATATATGCATTGTCAGTCTTCTTGAATAGGTATTGTATGAATTTTTTCCAAAGGCACCTTCGCGATACAGATTTGCAGAAGACCATCTGTATACGTTGCCCTTACCGAATCGATATCGATAGGAAATGGGAGGGTAAGTTTTCTTTCAAAATATCCATAGGTGATTTCAGCACGGTGAAATCTCGTGTTTTCTGTAATCGGCTTTTCACGCTTCCCATAAATTCTCAGCAGTCTGCGATCAATCTCCACATAGAGATCATCCTTGTGAACCCCAGCAATGTCGGCCAGGATTATGATCTCGTCGGGGGCTTCATAAATATCCACCTGAGGACTCCAGATGGTATGAAAAACGGTGAATGTTGAATGAAGCAATCGGAACATCTCGTCAAAACTTCTTCGAAACTCGGCGTCAACATACCCTATTTCTTTCGCAAATCTTACTTTTATAAAACTCATGGTTGTCTCCTGTAAATCGACGGGTTCGTAAAATCCTGTTTTCGTTTTGATACCCGCGAAAATAGTTTTTGCTCTCACTCCGGACTTAATCCGAAATCCATAGTATTGAAATACTGGTCCCCCTCTTACGCGGGAATGCAGGTCTTTTACAATTTTCGCCAAAAGTAGCATTAAAAAACACCATTTGTAAAGAATTTCTCTTGTGTGCTCGACACTGTCCTTTTTCTTCATTTTTGACTGCCGCCGTGGTATATGAATCAAACTGTACACCATATGCTGCGATAAAACATGCATGATGGTATGCCGTCACAAAAATACTAAAAATCCCCCCTGCCCCCCTTTATAACAGGGTGAATCGAAGGGTTTTTCTGAGGTCTCCTATGCTTCTCAAACCATGGACGATTATTTCAAGTCACGTTGATCAGTCATATCGGGTTTTCACCCTGCGGCATGACAGGGCGCGTTCACCGCGCACACACCAGACGCATGATTTTTATGTTCTGGAATCACCTGCCTGGGTAAATGTCATCCCCCTGACAGCCGAAAACAATGTCGTTCTGATCCGGCAGTACCGTCTCGGCATCCGGGATATGGCGCTTGAGATTCCCGGGGGACTCGTTGAAGACTCCGACTCACCCGAAGAGGCAGCCCGCCGCGAACTATGGGAAGAAACGGGCTACCGGGAAGAAACTATGATTCCGCTGGGCTATGTACACCCCAATCCTGCTATTCAGAATAATCGCTGCTACACGTTCATCGCAAGAAATGCACAACCCACGGGACACCGGAATCAGGATGAACGTGAAGACATCGAGGTCGTCCTGAAACCCCTTTCGGACATTCCCCGTCTCATCAGGGAAGGAACTATCACCCATGCGCTGGTGATAGCCGCGTTCTATCGCTTTTACATGGAGTATCTGCCGGATATGAAATAAAAGAACCCTCATAAGGATATTAAAAATCCCCTCTGGACTGCCCACTCCAAGAACCTTTCATGGTCCTCTCTTTCCTGGCGCTCCCCGTCATCCCCGCACTGAAGATCACAGACAGGGGATTGGTGGATGTCACGCAGTTTCATCATGTGCCTTTGTTTGTGTGAAACTTCATCTCCTTCTCTTCACTTACTTCAATCATTTACGCACCACTTACGCCTGACATCGTAATGGCTGTGCAGGTCATTTATCTTGACACGCAGGCTGCTTTCACTTACACTCTCCACGCAAAAAAGAGTGTTCCCGCCAGAAATATATAACCACGCATTATATGTAATGATGATGTGTCTGAGGGGTGTCTTTAACTGTCTCGCAAAAGTGAGGTAACACGATGTTTCCTTCTTTGGGCAAGTATTTCGAAAAATTTTTCCGAAAAAAATCTACACGAAAAATCAGCCTCGACAAGGAGCTTATGCTGGACGGACACGGATCGATGACCTATACAGGTGGTATGTGCTACGAAGGGGAATGGAAAGATGGCAAGTGGGAAGGACAAGGCACCCTAAGTTATCCCGGCGGTCTCCGTTATACAGGTGAATGGAAAAACAACAAAATGGAGGGCGAAGGAATCATGACCTTCCCCGATGGTGCTCAGTATTCCGGCCAGTTTAAGAATGGCAATTTCAGCGGACAGGGATCTATGATCTTTTCCAGTGGCAAAACCTACACAGGTGAGTGGAAGGATGGCGAACCTGGTGGCCACGGAACCATGACCTACCCTGATTACACCAGATATATAGGTCATTTTAAGAATGGTGATTTTCACGGCGAAGGAACCATGACCTTTCATGACGGCAGGACCTATGTAGGCCAGTTTAAAAACAACCTGTTTAACGGCCAGGGAACCATGTCCGGCAACGATGGCACACATTACTTTGGTACCTGGAAGGATAACAAAAAAGAAGGGCGAGGAGTCCTGACCCGCCAGGATGGCAGTTCTTACAGCGGGCAGTTTAACAATGATGTATTCAATGGAGAGGGAACGCTGACTGAACCGAACGGGAAAAAATATGTGGGACAGTTCAAAGACGGCAGGAAGAACGGGCGCGGGATGCTCACGATGCCAGATGGTACCGAGTACATCTGTGAATGGCAGGATGATTTAATAAACGGAAAGGGCATCATAAAATTTTCCGACGGCAGAATATACGAAGGGCAATTCAAAGATGATACAATGAACGGGCAGGGGATGCTGACTTTTCCTGATAAAAGAAAATACACAGGTCAATTTAAGGACGGTATTTTGGAAGGTTATGGATCAGCGAAATACCCTGACGGGAAAAACTATGTCGGTCAGTGGAAAAACGGTTTGTTCGACGGCCAGGGAACCATGACCTACCCTGATGGTGGGGAATACGTGGGGCAGTTTGAGAATGGTATGCCTAATGGACAAGGGACTATGACCCGCCCCGACGGACAATACGTAGGGCATTTTAAAAACGGGAAGAAGCACGGACAGGGTGCGGTAACATTTGCAAACGGCTCTAAGTACGCAGGTCAGTTTAAGCATGACAATTATCATGGTCAGGGGACGCTCACGCTTCCCACCGGTGAAAAATACGTAGGTGAATGGAAGGACGGCAAATTTACAGAGATTAAATAATTTATTCCGTGGCCTTACGGTAACCCGCGGTGATCGCATCCGCCTCTGAATTAAATACGATCCGATTATGTGACCTTATCCTATGATAATACTTCATGCCCGGCTTATGATACAGTTTACTTTTCCGGTTTCCTATCACCTTTGCCTTTCCCGCTCCTTGTCGAGCGCGGGAAGGCTGAGAACCTAATTCTTTTATGCCTGCGTGGCGTTCTAATGGAACGGGTACAATGCCGGGAGATGACCCCTGTGAAGAAGGCTGCGGCGAACTTCCATTTTTCTCTGAAGTTACGGAAGGCGTCGGGTCATTTCTTTGCAGAGAAACTTCCTGCCTGGTTTCCTTGGAAGGCATTATCTCCTGAATTTCGAGCATCCCTGTTTTTTTTAATGACAGTACGTGGACATACAGATAAAGAAGGACAAAAGCCCAAATTACAATGCCTGCCCAAAAAATGCCTTCCATAATTTGTTTTCTGGAAAAACGACCGGCCCTTCTCTTTGACTCTGGAGGCTTGTCACCCTCAAAGAAGATAGATAAATGAGGGACACTATATTCTTTTTGATGATGACGCGCACATTGTGTCTTATAACGATTCAAAATATCCTTTTTATCCAAATTCACATATGCGGCATACTTTTTTAAATATTGTGAAGTAACTTCCGGACGTGGGATCAAATGAAACTTGTCTTCTTCCAAAGCGTTGATCATAGGAACACTTATGCCTGTGGAACGGGAAATCTCCTGTACTGAAATAAGGTGTGCTTCCCTTTTTCTTCTTAAATACTGCCCGAGCGTCTCTTTCATGAATATTCAAAACCTGTTCTTATGAGGAACTTATATTTGAGTGAACTGCCCCCGGCTAAAGCTGGCGGCTTCAGAGTTCATCCTCAAATCCACACGTGGGACAATACAGTAAAAGTATAGTGAGAAAGAGCGCGTGAGTCAAAAGAAAAAGAGCACAGGATGTCCAGGTTTTTTCGATTATCAAAAAGATTTGATACCATAAGGCTTTATATGAGCATCGTAATGAAGCAGTCATTTTTCCTTGACACACCACATACTTTTCCCTACACTTTTCCCGCACCGAAATGAGTTTTTTAAGCGGCAGTTCTGTAAGCGTATAACAATAAGGGAGGACAGGCGATGAAAAAGACAGGGATAATTTTTTTGCTGGTGACGACGCTTGCGTGTGCGGGATGTGCGACAATGGAGGATCTCAAAACTTCAATTACGACAACAGTAACTTCGATAACCTCGAACGTGGACCCGGCGCTCGTCGCGAAGGTACCCGATGATAAGCGGGCCGGATTCCCCAAGGCGGAGTTCGCGGTCAAGCTGGGGGAAGAAAAATTGAAACTGGCAAAGATGAAGAGTGAGCTGGCTTCAAAGGAGCGAAAGTTAATCGATTATGATGAAGATATGGTGAATACTGATCTCAAGGATGCCAGTCTCGATTACGATATTGTGAAGATGGAGGCCATCGATGCGACCCCTGGCCTCGGCAAGAAAGAAGACAATATCAGGGCGCTTACCAACCTGAAACTGAAGAAAAATGACCTGCAGAGCGACCGGATCAAGATCAATGCCAACAAAGACGCCACCAGGCGGCAGATTCAGGATTTAAACGAAACGATCAAAGCCCAGGAAGAGAAGGTCAAGAACTTCACCATGGAAACAGCGAAGCCGGAAAAAAAAGCTGCTCCTCCTGAAAAAGATAAAACTCCAGAACCGCCTGTAGCTCCTGCGGCTCCCGAACCTCCTGCAGCGCCTGCAGCTCCAGGAGAAAAAACAAAGTAAACCGCCATCGGCTATAGCCGATGGCTTCAGGGTTCAAGGATTCAAGGGGTCAAGTAATCAAGGGAATATCTTTGTTACTACTCCCGAGTCCTGGAATCCTCGAACCCTTAGATCAAACTGAAGTCTCCGCCTAAAGGCGAGGGTGCCCCCGGTGTTCCCATGTACAACAGCAATTACATTTTGGTTCTACTCATGATCGTCTCTTCTCTTTTTCTTTTTTCGTCATGCGGTCAGTGCCACTCTCAGACCCTACTGCACGAATCCCAGCCGTCTCGAGAAGGCAACTTTCCCGCTTATTTAAAGAAACGCATTGGTCACTCCTCTCAGGTCATTCTCGTCCGGAACATGCAGCCTCACACTGTTTCCGTTCAGGTTATTGCTTTGGAACGGAAAAACGACCGCTGGCGGAGTCCTTTTCTTCCCATGGAAGGTGTGATCGGGAGGAAGGGATTCGCGCCGCCGGGCGAAAAAAGGGAAGGAGACGGCAGGACGCCCTCAGGGATATTTCCCCTTGGTGCAGTATTTGGCTATGAGCCTTCTTTTCCGACGATGATGCCCTATCGGCAGGTTACTGTCGATGACCTATGGGTAGATGACGCACACGCCGCTGACTATAACCGATTAGTGAAAAGGGGGTCAACAAGGGCCTCATCCTATGAGGTGATGAGAAGGGACGACGATTTATACAAATACGGGATCATCGTGGAGTACAATACGGATCCTGTCATCAAGGGTTACGGAAGCGCCATTTTTTTTCATCTCTGGAGGGGAAAGGAAGCGCCTACAGAAGGCTGTGTTGCCCTGTCGGAAGAAAACCTCACGCGGATATTGCGCTGGTTGAATCCGGAGGCAAGGCCTCTCGCGGTCCTGGGAACAAACGCAACGATCGATGATATGACACAATGAAACACGCGCCCCGGATCATGCTGTTATGTTCCCTGATGCTCTTCACCAGCCAGTCGCTGCCGGTGATGTATTGCCACGCTGAGAGCAGGATGCCCGATTCCTTTGAGGATGTGAAAGCGCGAATACCTTCCATACTTCTTGATATGCGGTATTACGGTCCGCACAATTTCATCGGCGAGCGGATCGAAGGCTACAACGCACCCAAATGTCTTCTCACGAAGCAGGCAGCGGCGGCATTAGCCAGGGTCCAGAAAGAACTTGAAGCACAATCCTTATCGCTCAAGGTTTACGACTGCTACCGGCCGCAGCGTGCCGTCGATCATTTTGTAAGATGGGCGCAAGACATGAACGACACAAAAACCAAAAAGGAGTTCTATCCCACCATAAAAAAACGCGACCTTCTCCGGAAAGCTTATATCGGCGCCAGATCCGGCCACAGCAGGGGCAGCAGCGTGGACCTCACTATAGTACCTCTCCCTGCGTCCGAGGAGCCCACGTATCAACCGGGAGATGCACTCTACGAATGCTATCTCCCCGCGGGGAAACGCTTCCAGGACAATAGTCTCGACATGGGGACAGGGTTTGACTGTTTTCACGAGCGTTCCCACACGACGAACAGGAAACCAGGGGAAAAGCACATGCGCAATCGCCTGCTGCTGAAAAATATTATGGAAAAACATGGCTTTAAAGGCTATGCGAGGGAATGGTGGCATTACACCCTGCGGCGCGAACCATTCCCGAAAACCTATTTCGATTTCGCCGTCGAATAATGTTTCCACTTCGGGGGAAGAGCCGCGCATAGAACGTGACGGCCACGCATAATTTTCCATGATAACTATCAAAGGAATCGCTATGCCGATCGTGTCATCAAACTTCTTTAAATCCTATGGGTTTTCGCTGCTCCTTATCGCTTCTATCGGAATTGGCTCTGTAGCGGGAGTTGTACTGAAGAAAGAAGCTGTTCTCCTGAAACCCTTCGGGGATTTATTCTTAAACCTCCTCTTTACGGCTATCGTTCCCCTCGTGTTCTTTTCCATCGCATCAGCCGTTGCCGGCATGTCCAATATGAGCCGTCTGGGAAAGATTCTTTCAGCCATGATGTGTGTGTTCATCCTCACGGGGATGGCTGCGTCGGCGATTATGGCCATTGCTGTGCAATTCTATCCGCCAGCGGCAGGTGTTACGCTGGATTTAAATATCCCTGCGGGCGTGGAACAGTTCAAAACTTCAGAACAGATCGTGCAGGCCTTAGCGGTACCTGATTTTTCAGATATCCTGTCGAAGAAAAATATGCTCGCCCTGATGATCTTCTCCATTATTATCGGGCTTGCGAGCGCTTCTCTCGGAGAAAAGGGAAAAAGCTTCTCCACATTCCTTGCATCCGCAAACGAGGTAATGATGAAGGTTATCGATTATATCATGTTCTATGCACCCGTCGGCTTGTGCTCCTACTTCGCGTACTTCGTCGGGGTGTATGGTTCGGACCTGATAGGTTCTTACCTCAGGGCGATGGTTCTCTATTACCCCATTACCATCCTCTATTTCTTCTTTGCCTTTACCTTGTATGCGTACATTGCCGCCCGGG
>PDVJ01000027.1_pt1 | contig 36919 bp, 36 predicted proteins | sample 1369811 | NCBI WGS metagenome assembly PDVJ01 (sample SAMN07795376, study PRJNA414565) | Alkali sediment metagenome, whole genome shotgun sequencing project. | reverse complement strand
TAAATTTTATTTTTTTCGTTAAAAAAACAATTTAAAATGGCTTAAAAATAAATTTTATGTCTTTCGTATTCGGATTAATTTTTGATTCCCGGGACCGAAAACCCTGACAGCTGCAAACAGTGGGTATGTCATGAGTTCTGGTTCCCTCATGATTTCAGACTGCCAAAAAAATTGTTTGTGATTTCACAAATACTTATTACGCCGGAGCCACTCGACCTGGGGGCCGGTATAACGGTAAATGATATCACATTTTTCGTCCTGGAAGTTCCAGGGAATGACTATCAGGATATCCCCTTCACGAATCCAGACTTTCTTTTTGATCTTTCCCTTGATTCTCCCCATCCGGGTCACGCCATCGAAACAACGGACACGGATATGATTTGCACCCATCATCAGTTCAGCATTGCCAAATATTTCCCGGTTCCGTTTCTGAGGCAGCTTTACCCTGACGATCTCATCACCCGGGGGTGATCCCGGTTTCTTATCTGTCAGTGCAACCTCTCCTCGTTTTTCTCCATTTTGATTTCCCTTATCAAGTGCTCAATTTTTGGTGTAAGAGAAAATAAAATTATTCCCTCAACACTCGCCATGGTATGCCGGAACAGCAATTGGCGGCTGGTTCAGAGAAATATATATTTTTTTGCCCGGGCGATGCGCACAATCAGATTCTCGTCCCCTGGTACCGTGGATAGAGTGAAGAGAGTTGATCACCAGGGCAGCCCGATTGCCATAATGAGAAGAATGAGCACACCTGTGCCAAAACATGAAATAAGCAGTCCAGACACACGGTTGATCAATCCCAGGTTTGCCATGCTTATACGGGAACGCACAGATCCAATGGACCCACAGAGCACGATCCACCAAACCGTGGAGCCAAAAAAAACTCCTGCGACAAATTCTGCTGCAGACAGAGAAGAAATCCCGTGGATCACGAAGCCATATCCTGGTAAAATTACCAAAAAGAAGACCAGGGTCAGCGGGTTTGCAATCGCAAGGGCAACCATGGAGAGGTAATCCTTCAGATACGTCTCATGCTCGGTTTTTGCGGTAATGGCTGCGGGGACAGACAGGAAAACCCGTATGCCGATAAGGATTAAGACGACCCCTGCAAGGAAACGAAAAAGATACTGGTGGGTGATGATAAAGCCGGAAATAACCGTAAGACCAAGAAAGGTGACAGCAGCATAGAATGAATCAGCGGTCGCCACACCCATACCTGAGAAGATCCCATGGAGACGTCCTTCTTTTACTGTACGCTGGATGCATATGAGAGACAGAGGACCGACCGGTACAGCAAGGGTCAGGCCGATGATAATTCCCTGAACAAACAAACTGACATCCATGCGATACCTGAAACGGTGAGGAATGACGGTTACCACTCTTGGGAAGAGGGGGAATGGTGCATGTACTGCACATCTTCAGGACCAGTTCCGGTTCCCGTCATGAAAGTTTCTCAATACTACCTGTTGATTGTTCCCTGTCATCAATGTTCCATAACTGCATGCAGTGATTCTTATCATTGATTGCCAGGGTCGGAACAATGACAGAATATGAAAAGGTAATTGAAAGAATAGGAAAATATGCGGGGAGCCGGATTTGAACCGACGAACTCCTGCGAGAATAGATCTTGAGTCTATCGCCGTTGACCAGGCTTGGCTATCCCCGCGCCTGTGATGGATAATGTTGGCGACAGGAATAATTAAGGTACCTGATCGGCAGAAACGCCGTACAAAGAACTGTGCTTTGATACCTGGTGATTCGGAATTTCTCAGTCATAAAAACCGGGATAATATTCCTAAAAAAAATTACATGAAGTCGGCAAGCCCGAGCTGCTGCTGCTTTTCCTCACCAAACGTAGACGTGATAGCAAGTTCAAGTACCTCGACACGCTGCTTGGTGTACTCGGATACCTTATACTTCCTGCAGATCTCCCGGGACATCTCGAGATATTTCTTGACTGACCCTTCATGCGGTTGGAATGATATTGCCGTTGCAGACACCCTTCCCTTTAAACTTCGTGCATTTGCCGGCAAGGGGCATCCGCCGGTAGCTTGTGTTGCATTTGGAACACCGGAACTTCTGTTTGGAGAATGCAGAGAGATTGCCCATAAGGTCGCGGATGAAGTGGGTGGTAAGCACCCGTTCCGCAACGTCATCCGCGTCAACCGCACGTATCTTTTCGGCCAGGACCAGTTCAGCCTCAAGTTTTTCCGTCATGGTCTTGAGCTGGGTGTACATGGATTCTATCGGCCCCGCCGAGATATCAGAGGTATCATGAGTAAACTGGAAGCCTTCGAGCTGGGAGGGGGTTCCGATTCTCCGTTCAACACGATCAATTAACTCTTTGATCATTTTAGGTTCGACATACGTGAGTGCGCTTGTGTAGAGTTCCAGAGGATAGTGATCGCAGACATCAACGTTCTGGGCTTCCTTATCGATTTCCGCAGGATCTATCCTGCTCGTCAGCACAAGCGGGGCATCCATCGATCCCCCACGGTTCTGGGGCAGGAACGAACGTGAGAAGTTGATAAGGCCATCAAGAAGCAGCATAATGCAGTCTTCATCACCATCGCACTGCCCGGTAAAGATACCATTCGCGACAAGCGTATGATCGTCAGCAACGGTCAGGCAGTAAACTCTTTCTTCCGGAGCCGGCACAGCTACAATAGACCGGATATAGTCGGCGATAACGTTCGCACCTTCGAGCACGGGCACTGCATCGCCGACTTTGAGTTCCAATGCCCTGATCTTGCGAAGATACATAGTGTCCCAGACCAGCATCGCATGATCAGGTGTAACTGCAATCTCTTTTCCGAGTTTTGTGATGAAGTGGAGAAGAGTTGAAGGAGAACGGTGAATGGATACCGATGTGATCCTGCGGATATGCATGACCCCCCCTGTATCAATGGTTCTGGTGTAATAGGGTTGCGCCGGATCTGAATAGTATGTCCCAAGCCTGTCGATGCCCGGTTTGCTCACATCAAAATTTTCAAGCACAAATTTTCGCACGGGAGATTTTTCCCAGTGTTTTCCATCAAATACTTCAACCTCGGTATCACCGTAGAAACAGTTCCGGCGTTTGGCAGCATGGAAGAACGGGTGAGCATAACCGACGTTTGCCCTGGTGAACCCGACAATCCGGGCAAGGACACCTGCGCTCGTGTGGGGCGCAAGCCCGATCACAAGGTGCCCGATGAGATCATCGGGTTTTTTAACATTGTAGAATGGGTCAAGTCCGTAGCATTTGACAAGCAGGTCATCCATGAATTTCGCAACGTTCACCATATATTCAGCGCATGAATCGGAGATGAGAAGATCCTGAGGACGTAGTTCCACAACCTGCGATCCATTCTGGAGATCATATCCAAGGGTATCTTTGACATACCCGAGTGAGCGGAGTTTTTCAACAGAAACCCTCACCTCATTAGGACGGATATGGGTGAGTGGCAGGTCGATCATATCAAACCGCGTTGTCCCATCCTTGAAAACAAAGATGTTCTGGATTGCACGCAGGATTCCCTTTTCCATCGCCTCCACTGCTTTTTCCCGGGAGATGATCCCCTTTACCCCCTTGACGAGTGCCACACTATCGGTTCTGAGTCCCAGCCGTTCCATTGCCTTTGCGTACTCCCCTTTTACATTCAGGGAAATTCTCTGATTGCAGGTAGTCGGGATATCACAACCGGGACACCGCTCCATTAACGTCTCTCTCCCGCATTTGGGACAGGTTGTCACTGCGACGGTATGTACTCCGCATTTCTCACACCGGTTGGTATACGTAATCTCCTGGCATTCAGTGCACCGCCGCCTTCCGACCTCGATCTCGATGATCCCCCCTTCCTTCTGAAAATCTATCTCAGTGATTGTTGCATCCACTTCTGCGGTGTGGTTGGATGCAGACTGAAATGATCGCCGTGAACCTCCTGAGTCGCCGAGAGGGAACAGGACATGGGGAGGGGGATTCATCTTCCGGGGTTTGGATTTCCCCGGCCGGCCCATGCGGCCGCCTATCCGCGTACCCGCACGTGATCGGAGTTTTATTCCTGAAAGATGCGTGATGAGATTGAACGGGGTATCATCAGGTGCATTCCTCCATGCATCGGTTTTTTTCAGGTTTTCGTCGAGCCCAAGGCAGGTAATAAACGCACGGTAGGTTTTAATCCGGATATAACCATTACGAACCTCATGGGGAATGAGGAGTTCTTCTAGAATTGTTTTTGTTAAGGGTTCATTCGGGATCTGCAGGAAGCCATCCACAATTTTTCCCTGCCTTGTGGCAGCGTCAGCAATAGTAAGGATCTGTTCTAAAGAAAGATCATCCCAGAACCATGTGTACGCAGGATGGAGATATCCCCCGCTTCTTGCAAGGGCAATGGCTTCTTCTTCGTTCCTGGGAGGCTTTGTGCCCGCGGCAACTTCAACCAGCCACCATTCCTCACAATAACCACAGGGGACCAGCGGGTGGTTGTTCTCGAGGAATTCGCCAAACGAGATGAGGATTTCACCTACATCAAGGATCTTTTCAATACCGGGTGCGAGTTGTTGTGCTGTCGCCGCATCATCAATCCGCAAAACATCACCATTCTGCATCCGCACGGTCGGTCCTTCAATGGAATCAACGGGAACAACCCCGCATGCCTTGCCAGGGCGTTCGGTCTTCATCTGGGTACCGACCGCAAGGAATTCCCCAAGAACATACAGAGTTGCGGGATGGAGTCCTGCAGCAGCAAATCCTGTATTGCGGGACCTCCCGTAACGGAGCCGGAACCCCCCTTTCCGCATCGGATAAGAAAATACGGGTCTTCCCCCGATCAGGTCCCGAAGGTACTTGTCTAAGGGTTTGATACTGACTGTTCCTTCATCTGTTTTGTTTTTTATGAGTTTTCCCAGCCAGTCCCAGCCATCCATCTTCATCATATCAACTTTGCTCCTGAGTTTTGGAGCCTTCCCGGCAATGCCTTCCGCAAGGACCAGGGCCATACCACCCCGCACCGTGTTTGTCTCTACCCGCTCAAGGTTGCGGTGCCCTGAAACCTCTTCCTGTTCGGTCGCTTCCCCATCAATACACACCGGGCAATTCTCAACTATAAGACGGATTTCCTGTTCGCTGGGCAGGTACTGGAGATTCATAATGGTGTTATATTGCCGGATCTCCTCGATATACCGCTCAACTTCTTCCTGACGGGGATTGTAACGACTGATGCCAAGCTGCCGGCGGACGTAATCGCCTACAAGTACCGAAAGTGCCTGAGCTGTCCCTCCTGCACTCCGGATTGGCCCGGCGTAAAAGATTTTCAGGTACTGGCTCCCGTCATCATTTTTCCCGAGGCCGACTTTTGCGATCCCTTCAGTGGGTGCCGCCACGACTCCTTCGGTCAGGAGAGCCATTGCTGTACGAATGGCATGATCGAGAATCTGTTCATTTGTCGTCTCACCAAACTTGCAGGCTACAAAATCATCGCCTATTCGCAGAGCAACCTCTTCCCGGGACATAAGGGATTCGAGCTCACGTATCCGCTCTGCCACTCCTTTAATTCCAAGAAGCGCTTCAACCCGGTCCGCAAGGTCACTGGCAATAGGAATCTCGATATCGGTCGAAGGATCGAGACCCCGGGAACGGGCTTTTTTTGCTATCGCTATTGCGAAAAGGAGATCGTCCATCAACGATTTTTCATACGCCTCCATCGCTGGCGAAAGCACAAGCATACCGGTACGGTTTTCGCGTGAGCTGATTTATCTGTTCGTGTCGGCATGCAAAAAGAAAAAAAATGTCCGGTAAAAAAAGTGCCACGCTGGTTATTCTTCTTCCTGCATCTTATCCACTATCGCAGGAAGCCCGGTTTCACCCATCTGCCAGAGAGTAAGGGTGGCACATGACCTGATAATTTCGTCACCGTCATCAAGTCGCCGGGTGAGGGGGCCGACTGCAGGTTTTCCGATCCGGCAAAGAGCGAGAGAAAGAAAACCACGCAGCACACGGTCTTCGTCTGCCATCGCATCGATTACTGGTTCGATTGCAGGAATCCCTATATTTCCCAGTGCTGCCGCTGCATATCTCCTGAACTCATTCTCAGGATGAACCCGCATTGCCGAAATCAGGGGATTTATTGCCGGGGCGCCAACATGAGACAATGCAAGTGCAGCGTACCAGCGATGATCGTTATCGGAAGCCCCTGCAAGCGACTGAATAAGTGGTTCAACCGCAGGACTGCCAAGTTTGCCAAGCGCCCGTATAGCCTGGTGACGTATGTCGGTGGAGGGATCAGATAGTGCTGAAATGAGCCGGTAAATTTTCGTATCTTCAGGGGACGGTTCCATGCTATGCTTCTCCATCTTTATTCTCTGATCTGGTCATCTCATTCTTATGATCAGGTCCGTCCCGGAGTTTCCGCACGAGGGGTTCGACCGTTGGAATCAGAATTGCATCCAGTGCATCCGCTATTGCTTTTCGTTCATCCTCATCTGCATTCTCAAGCATCTGGATAAGCGGCTGGATGGCATCAGTGTCCTGTAATTCACCAAGCGCCGTGACAACTTCAAGTCGTTCAGGTCCATCTGAAAATTTTAAAAACTGTAACAAAGGCCCTAATGCGGGTTTTCCGATTGCTGCAAGTGATGACGCAGATTCTGCACGGACATTCTCGTACTTGTCAGCAAGAGCCCGTATCAAGGGTTCGATAGCTCGTGGATCACGAATTTTGCCCAATGCGATGGCGGCACCCCATCGGAGATTTCCATCGCCTTCACGGAGTGCACGCATGAGGGGGTTGACCGCGGGTTCACCAATTGAGCCAAGAGCAAGAGCTGCATGGCTCTTGACAAACCTGTCCTCATCGCAGAGCAATAGAATGAGAGGTTCAATAGCCTGCGGATCGCCAATCTCCCCCAGTGCGACAGCCGCTTTCCACCTCACGTCATCGTCGTCATGTCGCAGTGCCCCGATTAGAGCAGGGACGGCAGGAGACCCCAGTTTTGAAAGAGCTTCTGCAGCCTTCCACCGCACACCACTGAATTCATCGTTTTTCAATGCGGTTGCCAGTGGTTCGACTGCCCTGGAGTCCCCAATATCACCAAGTGCTTCCGCCGCATCGTATTGTATTTTGGGATCCCGGTTTTTTAAAGCGAGAATCAGCCCTTGAACATTCCGTGTTTCTTTAAGCTTTTTCACATCTGTTCCAAAGAATCCTGCACAGGTGAAACGTTCAAGAAAAGACAGTGCTGCCACAATGAATGCCATCAGGTAAAGGTTGCATTTTTTTTCCCTGTAGTGCGGCGGGATACGTTTCATCTGATGATAGTATAAGGATAAAGCAGATAAATGAATTGTGTCAGGAACAAAAAAAGGGGCAAAACGTTAAAGGTTTGAACAAATATCTCCTTATCAACATGATTGGTTAATCACCAAACAGGATCATGTATTGAGATACGCAGTGAAAGAATAATCAACCGCAGCACTATGCACAGGATTTGTACCTATGGAACAACTCACAATCGTTAATATCCTGCTCATAGGTATATTCATCGTTGTACTGGTGCTCCCGTTCAAAGTTAAAAAAGTCGAGGAGAACCTTGAGGTATTTCTCTTCATCTGTGGAATCGCTGCACTGAGTATTTCCAGTTTTGCGACCCTGGAAGGAGAAACATTCGGGTGGACGCCCGAGATAGTTGTTGAAGCGCTCACTGCTCCGGTCATGATTACAACCGTTGCCGGTATTCCCGTTGGCATTGTTCAGATTGTCCTCATTGTCGGCCTGATTATTTATTTTGCACATCACCAGATCCAAAAGGGGATCCAGTTCCTGGTAAACAAGGTGCCTCTTCAAATACTTGTCTTCAGCCTGATTTGTGGCCTTGGTCTTATTTCCAGTATCATTTCTGCCATCCTTGCCGCTATCATTCTTGTCGAGATTGTGTGCGCCCTGCCACTGGGACGGCAGGAAAAGATTGGAGTGACGGTGATCTCCTGTTTTTCCATCGGGATTGGGGCAGTACTTACTCCTTTGGGTGAGCCACTTTCTACCATCGCCATCTCAAAACTATCCGGCGAGCCTTATTATGCAGGATTCTGGTTCCTTCTGGCTCTGCTGGGGATTTATGTCGTCCCGGCTGTCCTTGCCATGGGTTTTGTTGGGGTAGCTTTCTTACGGAGGCAAGGTACACCCACGGAAGGGCTTGAGTGCAAACTCATCCGTGAAAACCTCCGTGATGTGGTGATCCGTGCAGGAAAAGTGTACCTGTTCATTATGGCACTGGTTTTTCTCGGGGAAGGATTCAAGCCACTTATCCTTGAGTATATTGTCCAGATTCCATCTGAAGCACTTTACTGGGTGAATACTGTGTCAGCAGTGCTGGACAATGCAACCCTGGCAGCAGCGGAGATAGAACCATCACTGAGCGAGATCCAGATAAAAAGTGCGTTAATGGGGCTTTTAATCGCAGGGGGTATGCTGATTCCCGGAAACATCCCCAATATCATCTCAGCCAGCAAAATGGGAATCACCAGTAAGGAATGGGCGAGATACGGGGTTCCTCTTGGTTTTGCCCTTTTGTTGATCTACTTTGCGTTCCTTTTTGTGCCTATATATCTTGGATTTTCCTGAACTCCCTCTTTTTCAAGGAGGTTTTTTAATAAGCACTTCGCCACAGTCGGTTTTTCCGGACTCTTTTTTTAAGGGATTGAAAAAGAGTTGCAGAGGCAAAAAACCTCTAATCGTTCCAGCTCCATCCTGGGTAAAAATCCCCATCTCTTTTCCCTGAAGTCCAACAGATAACTATTTATTAAACTTATATGGTATAGTCAAATTGATATAAAAACGTGTTTGTCTTGGTTTTATGGTAAAGGATATCACAAAAACGATCAATGCATTGCGGTGCACTGCCGTCGGGCGATGCAGGGAGCGGCTTGAGATGGCTGCCCAAAAAGCCAAAGGTATCCTGAAAAATGGGCAGCAAGAGGAAAAGAAAGAAACAGCCCCGCCAAATGAAGAGCAGTACGGGGTTACTTCTCTCATGAAACGCAAGCACGGGTTGTAATGGAGGATATATGGAAGAGGAGAAGACTCTGCTGCAGCAGATACGGGATAAAGAACAGGAATTTTCTAAAAAGATCGAAACGGTAAAACAAGAAACAGATGCACAAATCGCCGCGGCACGAAGCGAACGGGAGAGAACGATCAGTGATGCAGGACAATCAGGGAAAACCGCAGCTGAGGACCTCTACCGGAAGGAAAAACAAAACACTGAAAGCGAAATCGAACGGATGAAAAAAGCGGCAACCATTGAAACGGAAGTGGCCAGGATCAAAGGGGAAAAGAATCGAACGCAGGCGGTGGAAAAAATCGTTGGCTATGTGATCATGGAATAGTCCGGATACTCCACGGAGAGGGTTATGCTCCAGAAGATGAAAAGGATCCAGGTAATAGGGCCTAAAAAGGAGTTCAACCACGTAGTTGACCTGTTATATCACGAGGCCACGATTCATCTTGAAGATGTCAGCCAGTGTGTGTCTCCCGAAGAGATTCATCTCTCCCGTGTCGAAAAGGGGAAAACCGTAGAAATCGCAGAAATAGCAAGTAAAATTTCCGTAATCCTGGCCACACTTCCCAAAATCCCGGATGATGCAGCAGCTCAGGCGCGTATTAACCATGATTTGCAGGACAAAACCCGGGATGAAATAATACAGCAGGCAAAAGAAGTGATCCATGAACTCGAATACGTCACAAAAGACCTGGCAACAAAGAAAAGCGATCTTAAATTATCCATTACCACGCTGGAAAGGTATGCAAAAATCCTCAATATTATCCAGCCTATGGAACGTGAAATTCCCGTTCTCGAAAACTATGAAGTGACTATTCTTCTTATTCAGAAACAGTTTGAGGATATATTAGCCCTCATCAGAGAGGAGATGGCGAAGATCACCGGTAACCGGTTTGAGATGTCCTCGACTTCAGTAGATGAAGAGACACTCGCCACCCTCATGATCTTCCATAAACGCTATTCCCAACAGGTTCATTCATTTATTTTTTCAGTGAATGTCAACGAAGTCCGTCTCCCGCAGGAATACATGGGAAAACCGTTTTATGAGATGTTTGCCGGAATTGAAACAAATAAGCTCCAGAAATCCCAGGAGATAACAGTAATTGATGAAAAACTTACAAAACTATCGATCGCATGGTACCAGGAACTGGTAGTCCTTAAAAAAACCTTTGAAGATATTGGCGCGGAACTCGGGGAGTTCAATAAATTTGGCCATTCAGAATTCACGTTTGTCGTTATGGGATGGATCCCGAAAAAATTTCTGAATCGCATAAAAGATACCATAAAAAATGCATTTGGAGACATGGTTATCATCCGGGAACTGGATGTAAGCGCTGAAGAGATGGAAAAAGCCCCCACCTTTTATGATAACCCCCGGTGGGTAAAGCCATTTGAATCCATCATGCAATTGGTCCGCCCTCCCAGGTACAGGGAAATTGATCCCTCCCCTTTCATTGCGTTATTTTTCCCCCTGTTTTTTGGGATTATGGTGGGTGACATCGGGTACGGCCTGGTTATCCTTGCTTTCGCGCTGGCTATTAAAAGGAAGCTTGGGAATATCGAGTTTGTAAGAAATCTCGCAGATATCCTGACAATCTCAGCAATTTCAACAATAATTTTCGGAGTTATTTATGGCGAAATATTTGGTGATTTCGGTGAGATGATGGGATGGCTGCATCCGGTTCATTACCTCGGAGTGACCTGGAACCGGCTGGAGGCAATACTACCCATGCTGATATTTGCCCTTGCGATCGGGGTTATCCATGTCTTTTTGGGCCTTATCATCGGAATTATCAACGAAGTTACCCGGAAAAACAAAAAACACCTTTCAGAAAAGGTGGGGATGCTGCTTGCACTTTCAGGACTTATCAGCATCATTTTCCTTGCTCTTGGGATGATTCCGGCATGGATGCTCTATCCTACGGTCATTATTTTCATCGTTGCACTTCTGTTGATTATCTATGGTGCCGGAGCTATGGGGCCCCTGGAGATCATGAGTTCGGTAGGAAATATTCTATCTTATGCCAGGTTGATGGCAATTGGTCTGGCATCCGTGATACTGGCTTTTGTGGCAAATAAACTCGGTGGAGAGATAGGAATCCTGGCAATCGGAATTCTCATAGCTGTCCTCCTGCACGCGTTAAATATTGTTCTTGCCATGTTTTCCCCCTCAATCCATTCCGTGCGACTGCATCTTGTGGAGTTTTTCTCAAAATTTTATCAAGGAGGAGGCATTGCATACAAACCTTTCAAAAAAGAGATTCAAAGTGGTATCGAAAATCAAATACCAGGATAACCGGGCGCTCTGTTATGGGTGAGAGAGTTTTTTCTTTGCAGCTTTTTTCTTTCTTTCTATAATCGTTTTTACTTTCTTCAGTCTGAACAGATCCTCTCTCTCGCGCTCCTCAATTGCATTTTTAATATACTTTGCCTGGTTTTTCAATTCAGGAATCAGGATCTGTTCAAGAGCGTTCACCCGACGCCTGTTCATCTGGATTTCTGCACCAAGTCTTCTCATGGCAGTTTCTGTTTCAGCCAGCTCAATGAGAAGATCAAGTTCAGCTTCAAATCGCTCCGCAGTTTCATCGATTCTGCCACTTGTCGATATGATACCGTATCCCCTCTCCATCATGCTTTTTGAGACGCGTTTTTTCTCAATAACCGGAACAGGTACCCCCATAATGTTTTTCCCGCTGATATCTACGGTAATCGATTTGCGGGTAGCAAAGGATGCTGATTTTAATGCAACCGGGTCATCAACGGACTGCGCTATCAGGAGGGCAAGGTCCGCGGCACGGGAAACCTGCTCAAGCTCTTCTCTGGAGTTTGAAACGGTGGTCAGGATTTTAAAAAATTCCTGTATGAGTGCATCCATTTTTTCCCGCAGGAGATCCCGACCCTGTTCTGCAAGTTTTATCTGGGCCTTTTTCTTCATCAGCTCCATTCTTGTCGGTTTTACCTGCTCCATAGCTTATCCTTCCTTTCCTTTATGCGCAGGGTGATATTTTTTGATATACTCACGTTTAATCCGCTTGAGCTCAACTTCCGGGAGAATAGCAAAGAGGTCCCAGGCAATCGAAAGAGTTTTTTCAATGGAGCGATCTTCATCCCCTTGAGAGATGAAATTTTTTTCTATCTCATCTGCAAACTTCAGGTATTTTTTGTCCATCTCAGTGAGGGCTTCTTCCCCGACTATGGCCACGAGCCTGCGGAGGTCTCTCCCATAGGCATAGGATGCATACAGCTGGTCAGCAACCCCCCGGTGGTCTTCCCGGGTTTTTCCCGGACCTATCCCCAGATTCATAAGCCTCGAAAGGCAGGGTAGCGCATCAACCGGCGGGTCCGCACCCCTGCGATACAGGTCACGGGAGAGAACAATCTGCCCTTCGGTAATATATCCGGTCAGATCAGGGACGGGATGGGTAATATCATCATCCGGCATCGTCAGGATGGGAATTTGGGTGATGGAACCGGTCTTTCCTTTCAGCCTGCCGGCCCGCTCATAAATAGATGAGAGATCGGTATACATGTAGCCAGGATACCCCCGCGTGCCAGGCACTTCTTCGCGGGCTGTGGAGATCTCCCGGAGGGCTTCACAGTAATTGATCATGTCCGTCAGGATCACCAGCACATGAAGGTTGTGGGTGAATGCCAGAAATTCAGCAACCGTAAGCCCGCAGCGAGGTGCTGCCAGGCGTTCAACCGTTGGATCATCTGCCAGGTTCATGAAAAAGACCACACGTTCCAACGCGCCGGTGCTTTCAAAATCCCGTATGAAGAAGGAGGCTTCTTTATGAGTAATTCCCATAGCCACAAAAACGACCGCAAACTGCTCGCCCTCGCCAAGGACTTTAGCCTGTCGGGCAATCTGTGCAGCAAGTTTGCTGGCGGGCAGACCGGAGCCGGAGAAGATGGGCAGCTTCTGACCCCGTACAAGGGTATTCAGACCGTCTATCGTGGACATACCGGTCTGGATGAAATCTGCAGGTTTATCCCGGGCTGAGGGATTTATAGGGGTTCCGGCGATATCAAGAGCGGATTCCGGTATAATATCCGGGCCTCCATCACGCGCCTTGCCAACACCATTGAACACACGGCCCAGCATATCGAGGGATACATTGATCCGGGCGGGTTCGCCGGTGAACCGGACCTTCGTTACCTGGGTGTCAATGCCCCGTGTGCCCTCAAATACCTGGATGACGGCCATTTCTTCGGAGATGTCTAGAACCTGCCCGGTCCGTTCATCACCATCCTTAAGAAAAATCCTGACGATCTCCCCAAATGATGCCCCTTTAACATTGCTGACAAAGATCAGGGGACCTGATACATAATTTATAGTCTGGTAATCTTTGGTGAGAAGAGAAGCCTGCTTCATTTTTCCACCTCGAGTGATGCGAGCTCCTGGCTGACATCATCAATCATTTTCCTAAGGCTTTCAAGGTCCTGGATATCCTTCATCCGCCCTATGTTTGTTTTAAGCGGAAGTGACTGGATTTGTTTTAATGAGATCCCCCTGTTCATCACTTCATTTACCTGGGCATAATATGACATAATCACCTTGAGCATGAGATACTGCTTTTCCATGGGGCAGAACGAGTCGGTGTCGGAATAGGCGCTCTGCTGAAGAAAGTCCTCGCGTATCATCCTCGTTACTTCAAGAATTGCCTTTTCGCTCTCAGGCAAAGCATCCGGGCCAACCAGCTGGACGATCTCCTGGAGTTCGACTTCTTTTTGTAAAAGGTACATGGTTTTTTCCCTGAGCTCCCGCCAGTCTTTTGCTACATGCTCGACATACCAATCCCCGATACTGTCAAGATACAGGGAGTAACTTTTTATCCAGTTGACCGAGGGGAAGTGCCTGCGGTAGGCGAGGTTGGTATCCAGTGCCCAGAATGTACCGACAACCCGCAATGTGTTCTGGGTGATTGGCTCAGAGAAGTCTCCCCCGGGAGGTGATACTGCACCGACAACAGTAACAGAGCCCGTTCTTTCCCCCGCACCGATACACACTACCCTGCCGGCGCGTTCATAAAAAGCGGAAAGTCGTGTGGCGAGGTAAGCAGGATAGCCTTCCTCACCGGGCATCTCTTCCAGTCGTCCGGATACTTCACGCAGTGCCTCACCCCATCGTGACGTTGAATCAGCCATCAGCGCAACATCGTACCCCATATCCCGGAAATACTCTGCGATGGTAATCCCCGTATAAATCGATGCCTCACGGGCAGCAACCGGCATATTAGAAGTGTTTGCGATAAGAATCGTACGTTCGATAAGCGGGAGATTTGTCCGTGGATCGATAAGTTCCGGGAATTCGGCCAGGACATCTGTCATCTCATTCCCCCGTTCCCCACACCCGATATAAACCACGATCTGTGTATCGGACCACTTGGCAAGGGTCTGTTCCGATACGGTCTTTCCAGTTCCAAAACCGCCCGGAATCATAGCTGTACCCCCTTTTGTGACAGGGAAAATACAATCAAACACTCTCTGGCCGGTGATCAGTGGCAGTATGGGATCCAGCTTTTTTTGTATTGGTCGCGGGATCCTGACCGGCCAGACCTGCATCATAGACAACGGGATCTTTTCATCCAGGACGCAAATGATCTCTTCGACGGTAAACGACCCGGTATTAATCGTGGTCACCTTACCGGAGATTTTAGGGGGCACAAGGATCCTGTGCTCAAAATGAAATTCCCTGACAATCCCGATCACGTCACCCTCAAAGAGTGTGTCACCTTTTTTTACTGACGCAAAAAACTCCCATTTCTTCTGACGGTCAAGTCCAGGTGCCGAGATCCCCCGTTCAATAAAATTCCCGCATTTTTCAAGGAGGACCGGAAGCGGACGCTGTACACCGTCATAAATTGAGGCGAGAAGACCAGGGCCGAGTTCAACGGAGAGGGGGGTCTCCGTATTCTCTACTTTTTCACCGAGGGTTAGTCCGGTCGTATCTTCATAAACCTGGATAACCGCGTTGTTACCTTCCAGGCGAATAATCTCCCCTCTCAACTCCTCATTGCCAACTTTGACCACATCATACATTTTTGACCCGTTCATTTCGCGGGCGATGATGACAGGGCCGGAAATTCTCGAGATTGTGCCAGAAATCATACCTTCACCTCCTCAGGACGATGTTGTAACCAATTGCCTTTCGTAAAAGCCGCTCGATATACGATCTCCTGTCGAGTTCCTTTGATTTCGAAGGGATGGGGATGATGAGCGGGCGGGCCAGTTTTTCGATACGGGTCATCAGTTTCTCATCAAGGGTGAGCATGTACTCCTCGTTTACCGCGACGATCCCGATATCGTCTTTGTATAACAGAGGCGAAATTACTTTTTTCGCTTCCTCCAAACTGCCCGCTTCCAGCACTTCAACTCCTGCCAGCCGGAACCCTGAAGCACGATCGCTATCCGTTACGATGACAAATTTATACATACACCAGTTCCTCTTTGAGCTGTTCATCAGGGAGATCCACCGTTTTACACCGTGAAATAATCCGGATATTGGTTATTTCGTTATATTTTGCCCAGAAATATCCGATAACTGAGGCAATACTCAGGGGATCTCCTGAAAATGCACTTACTCCTTTTTTTACCAGGAATTTTTCCAGTTGCTTTTCGATGACGGAAATTTTTTGTGTTTTTATGGCAATTTCGGGAACCTCTGCAAGGAACCGGTACGGGGTTTGTTCCAGTTCTTTGAGGACATCTTCAATAGAATGCAGTGCAATAAATTGATGTAATTTTTTCAGAGGTAGTTCCTTGCCTCCCTCTATCAGAAATTCCTGTGCTTCTTCACTATCAACGTGGTCGCGGATCATGCGAAAAATGGTCCTGAGGTTTACAACGTCAATCTCTGTTGCGAGGATATTACGGATCAGCATAGTGTTATAGGACGTGGTTTTTACCGATTCCAGGGCATCCTTATAATAATATTTATCAAGTGCACATTCAAGCACGGCAAGATCACTTTTTTCAAAATACTCAGGAAATTTTTCAGTTAAGGGTTTTGCATACACGATTTCCCAGGTTGCAAGCATATCGATGACTGCCCTGACATCAGGCTGCCGGACAAGTTCGTTGAGTGTCACCTCATCAAGCTCTCCGGCGGGTACAAGACAATCGAGAATTTCATCATTGGTGATGTGGATATTTTTGCCACGGAGAATGGTTTTTATGTTCTGGACATCCCAGCGGTGCAGGAATATCCTGATAAACCGTTCTGCTTCGCTTTCCCTGACGTACTCGAGGATTTTCTGGAATGTTCTGACAAAATTTTTTCTCAATGCATATTCGATACAAAGGACTCCCTGGTACAGGACTTTTGACTCTATAATATCCTCCTTATAAGGGGTTTTTTCAAGATCAGAAATCAGAGAATCGAGATCGGGTTGAAAAATCAAATCTTCGAGTGTGTGACGGTCAAGGAGACGGCTTTTCATTCCGCGGATTCGTGCATTCACATACCCGTAATCCATGTCAATCACCGTACAGGACTGCATAGATTTCGAGTTTTTTTTGTTCTTTTACCCTCTCCAGGCGTGATTCAAAAGTATTTGATATTTTTATGGATTCATTCTGTGTGCTGACAACAAGACCACCGGAACAAGTGAGATCCGCAATGACTTCTCCTGACAGATGTAATTCGGATAGTATCTTTTTTATGAGCTTTTCGTCCCGTTTGTCAATGTGGATACGGAATGTCTCTCCTTCAAGAGCTCCGACTGCTTCGATAGTAAGTTTTTTTAAGATATCCGGATACTTCGGATCCTTTCGTACGTGTGAGAGACGCTGTTCCGCTTCAGCAGATGCTGTTGAAAAGATCCCCTGTTTTGTTTTGATCAGTTTTTCCTTATTCTCACCTTTTGTGAGATAGAAAAGTTTATTTTTCTCAATGGTAGCAGCCTTTTTTGCCTCTGCCAGAAGCAACTGTTGTATCTCAGTTACCTGATTCTTGGTATCTTGAGAGATTAATTCTACAGCACTGCGTGCTTTTTCTCTGAGCTCGCGCTCCTTTTCCTGCGCGCTCTCATCAACAGATTTTAACAGGTTTTCGTATGCCATTGCTTCACCCGCTTATGTTTAAATGGCTTCTCAATGACCAGAGGTGCCTGGAATGCTCCCGTTTATTCCCGGTTCGGGAGCCCGGAGAAAAGTTGTTGAATGCGGGAACGCGATGTGATACTTGGCTGCTACTGTTGTCAGACTATTTGACCATCAGGATGATCATCGATGCAATCACAAATCCCAGGATGACCAGTGTTTCCGGGATCGCTTCGATAATGATGATTGAACCTGCGGTCTCAGGTTTTTCCGCAATTGCTCCTGCTCCGGCAGCACCAATCCGTGACTGTGCCCATCCTGTTGCAATCGCTCCTGCGGCAAAGGCGATTGCTGCACCAATAGGAACCTCCCAACCAACCATTTTTTTATCCTCCCCTGAATGATAGTATCCTAACAGGTCATCCAGCATAAAAGTATCGTGTAGAATCGTGATAAATTTCGGGCTGTATGAAAAGAGATTTTAATAAATTTAGTTATATTTTATTGCTTAATATATTATCAAGCAGCTTCAGCATATCATTCGTNAAGGGGGGTTTGGCTTTCACCGTTTTTCCGATAGTTATCAGGGAACGGATATCATTCATTGATAATTTTGAGAAACTATAGTTCCCCCATTGATGTCGGTCGATAGATGTCCATACTTCCCCCAGAATCTCTTTAAGAACCTCAGAATCGGACGAGGAAACCGAATTCCACTCGGTTCCTGTTGTATGCCGTATCTTCTCTAAAGCATCTTCGACTGCTTTTTCTTTCTGTACCTGGAAAAGCCTTCTTCCCAGAGTATCATCGGTGGTTCCGTACATGGGTTATGATTTGTGGGAAGTATTCCGTTACTGGTTAATATTGTTTTCCGCATTTCTGCTTTTATCAGGAAAATTTTTCTATCATCTATCAGCAATGGACCCGGGTGCTGTATTGTTCGCCACAAAGTATATAGACAGGGAATGGAATTGATTCATCATCCCCAAATGAATAAATGGAGGAGAACACAATGCCGGATGTTTCGCAGAAAGAGATTGGAAGACGGATGTACCATGTTCACCGTGAAAAGAGTGTGGAAGAGGCAATAAAAAAAATAAAACATGGGGTAGGAACTGAGTGGAGCTCGTTTACCCGTGAAGATATTGATCTCCTCGGGCACCTGTTGCAATGCACCTGGAATGTAATTGATCAGAAAATTTGGGCTGATGTACCCTTTGGCAATATGAAAAAAAATGATGTCCGGAAAATCCTTTCCTACGGGGAGGGTGTTGGCCCGGGAAAGAATCCGGAACCGGCTGCAGTTGCAGAGATAAAAAAAATTCTTCTCTCAGTCAAGTAATAACTTTCTTTTTTGTTCAATCTTAGCTTAAAAACTGTATTATTCAAAAATTGTCTGGAACAAGATACCTCCGATTAAGAGGTTGCTACGGCCACGCACTCTTCAATCGAGCCAATCCGGGCAACCGCACCGCACATATCTGGTACATAGGCCAGCGCTTTACCGCTGTTTACCATAATTGCCGGGTATTGTTCCATTACCGGTGAGACCACCATACAGGTGTCGGCATAGACCCGCGCACCACTTTTCTCAATTTTATCGATGATCATACGATTGTTACCAATAACTCCCTGTGCGGCAAAGATATAGAGAGGTTTTGTGACAGTTTTCCCTTTCAGGAGCCGGGCAATTTCAATAAGTTCATGGGGTGAGCAGTGCGGACAGCCAACAGCGACTGCGTCAACAGGAATATCAGTAAAAAGCTGGTCAATATCAGCTGGTTCGATACTGATGACCTCAAGGCCTGAAATATTATACTGGTTCTTCTTCGCCTCCGGGGTTACATCATTGACATGATAGAGAGCCACCGCCCCGGTTGCCGCCATTGCAGCACCGAGTGCTTTCAGCTGGTCATGATTGGGAATAATACCCAGAAAATACGGTATTTTATTTCCCACCAGCTTCCCGGTATGATAGCCAAGCGCACCATAACGGGCAATGCCCCAGTCTTTTTCATCGGAATTTATTTCGATGACCACATCGGGTGTACGGTTTTTATCAAGATGCAACCCATAACAGGGGGTTTTTCCAACCAGGGCTGCAGCAAGCGCACCTGGTCCCCCCTCCCGGTTTGTCCGTGCCCCGATGACCGAGTTTGCGTAACTGACCGCTGATGATTCCGACCATGCAAGATGATCGCCAAAGGAGGTTTCATGCAGGTAATACGGAGTGCAGGTACATTCAAGATTCACCCCAAGCCGTTCATATGCCGCGATCACTGCCTGCTGTCGCGCTGCAAACCCGGGTTCGATACCCATTTCCTTCCAGCGTCCACGCGGCATGCCAATGGGGTTCAACACCGCCGGGACTACTGCACGGGCATCAAGACTCGAGAGCCATGCAAGCCCGTATTCACCAATTGTTTTATAGGAAGCCCCGCTGACCTGAGCACTTCTGATCCTGACAAGACGCTCGGCACCAAAGACCTTCCCAAGAGCTACGAGAAGTTCAAGCATCTTTTGAAGGGTCTCACCGTTCTCGCCGGCAAGCATCTTCTCTTCGTCAGGAGAGAGGAACATCTGGTTCACCAGGTCGCACGCGAAAAATCATCCTCGCGTCCAAGCACCATGGTCGCATCGACCCCGACTTTCACATTCGTTCCATCTTCAAGCTGGCATGGATCGAGTGATGAACCCCGGACACCCGTGATTACCATAACATCCCGGTCACCGCTTACGCGGGTTGCAATTGCATACTCAACGTCAACGGGATCATTGGGATCGATATCCTCGTCTACAATAACAACGTGTTTTAAAGATGTGTGAGCGGCAAATGCAGCCATAATTGCATTTTTTGCATCGCCCTGCGTACTTTTTTTAATCTGGATCACCGCATGGAGATAGCCGCAACCACCTTTGGTCAGCACGACGTTCCTGACTTCAGTCACTCCGGCTACCGCCCGATAAATTTTCGGTTCATAGGGTGCACCCATCAGCATTTTATGTTCATCACCACCAGGCAGAATACCATGATAGATAAAGTCAGGTTTAAGGTGCATACCGGTAAATTCAATCACCGGTTGGCGTCTCACGGGGTCATAGGTTCCGGTAATATCAACAAACGGTCCCTCCTCAGTGACTTCCCCCCCTATATATCCTTCCAAGACGATCTCAGCATCCGGCACAAGGACACCATTCCCGCACTGCCGGACGGTCATTTCACCACCCAGAAGTTCAGCTGCAAAACCAAGTTCCATCCCGGGGGGGACACGGGTGCAGCTGGCAAATGTCACCGCCGGGTGTGTTCCGAGGGTAACCGCAATAGGGAGTTTCTCACCCTTTGCCAATGCTCTTCCCAGCATCACATGCGTATGCCTCCCTTCAACAAGACGTGCGGCAACCCGGTGGTTGTCCAGTACCTGCATCCGGTGAATGGATGCATTTTCAACACCGTCAAAACGTGAGAAGACAATCCCCGAGGTAAGATACTTCCCGGCGTCCTTGGGGAAATGGTGCATGATGGGAATTAAGGAGAGATCGGGTTTTTTCATCGTGATACTACCTGCCGTTGTTACTTTCCCATCAAATTTTGCATCGGCAAGCGTTTTTACCATCCTCTTCTCATCCATGGCGAGAGCAATGGAGAGAGCGCGACGGCTCGCGGTGAGGTTCATAACTGCCCGGGCTCCTTCGATCTTATGGAAAAACAGGAGTTTGTCTGTTGAGGCCGCCATCCTTGGCGCCTCCATATCAGCTGAAACGGGCTCTTCTACATCAATAACAAGTTCATGTTCCCGCATTTTCTCTATGAAGTCACGCATCGTAACCGCTCCAGCGCTTTGCAAGTGAATGTTCCACCTCGAGATGATCAAGGACACGGGCGACGACCATGTCAACCAGATCATCAATCGTTTCCGGATTATTGTAGAACCCGGGACAAGCGGGCATAATCGTCGCCCCGGCATCCTCTGCAGCAAGCATGTTCTTCAAGTGAATCTTTGAGAGCGGGGTTTCCCTTGTGACCAGAATACAGGTACGGTGCTCCTTAAGGCAGACATCCGCAGTCCGGGTAATCAGGTTGTCTGCATATCCCATAGCAATTGCAGCAAGGGTCTTAGCGCTGCAGGGAATTACTACCATACCGTCAAACCGGTTGGATCCGCTTGCTATCGGTGCCGCAATCTTGTTAATTGAATGGTATGTTGCATTGAACCCTTCAAAGGAAACACCTTCGTGATCGGCAATCTGCTGCGCAACCTCCGAAACGATAAGGTGAACCTTTGCATCCCTGCAGAGCACTTCGAGCAGTCGTCGTGCATAGCACACTCCGCTCGCCCCAGTCACTCCGATAACAAATTCTTTTTCCATTGTATCCTCGCGCTCTCCTGTGATACCAATGTCTGATTCAGGATAAAAAGAGTTTATGCCGGAATCCTGAAGAAAAATTTAAAAAATCATTTTGTTTTTGGTGGCGCAAAGAAGCGGTACCGCACATGCGCTTCTTCCACGCGACGTGCATGGGTGGGGTTAAGATCCCGGCGCGCTTCAATTACAAGAGTATTGAGAATATTGTGAAGGCGAAGTGTATCGTAATCCTTGTCCTTGTGTTCATTTAAAAAGTCCAAAAGATCGCTTGTGCTCTTGAGCACACCGGAACTTCCCACAAGGTTCAAACGGTTGAGCGTGATGGCAAGGTTCTTTTTTGCGATGTCCATTTTATAAGGATCACCAGTAGCGAGGTTCAGCTCGGTAATAGCATTCAACAGATCTGTATAGACCTTGAGTTTGTAGGTGCTTTCGTGCATCCTGCGCTCAGCACTGCGAAGTTTCAACAGTGTAACGGTCATGACAACAACAATCGCCACAACACCACATATCACAACAATCCATTCTTCAATCATTGCATTCATCTCAATAATCAGGGATTTCTTTTTGCAACAGCGACATCCACTTTAACGCGATTGCCTCTCATCTCGATTTTGTATGGTCCCGTATTATACATTGGTATCAGGTGCTTGAGCTCAAAACCATTGGTACGACCATAGCCGTAAATATCTGACTGCCCTGTATCAGTATTGGTAACATTCATTTCAAACCAGCTATAGACGACGTTGTCTGTCAGCGGAAGAACATCAAACTCAATTCCCCACGAGACCGTGTCAACCCGGATCTCTTCTGTATAAATTTGCTTCTCACTTTGGAAGGCGTACGTTTTCTTCAGGTAATGATCGCTCATGGAAAACGAGGGTTTTTGAAGGGGAATCGTTGGGGTTTGTGCTATTTCTGATGTTTGTATGGGTGTGGGTGCCGGTATTGTACCAGGTAGCAGACCCTGGATACATCCGGCACTGATTGCTAACGCGAAAATAAGAATTAGCAAGATGAATATCCTGTTTTTCATATGGGTGAGTGTTGGGAGATAGTAATATAATATTTTTTATTAATGTGTCCGCGGGAATCCGTCAAAACAGAGTATCCTGTCGTGTCGGTTTTTTTAAGTGTAGAACCTCACAGCCAACTTCGGCAACCAAATCCCTGTGCTCGGGAAGGGTATACACCCCGAGGCGCCACTGTGCCCGTCGGGTAATATTGAGTGTTCGGATGCGAGGAGAGATCTCGTTAAAACCGACAACCGTATGCCGGTTCTTCACCCGTACTCCAAGTGACATCTCACGGGGAGTTGAGGGAATATCTACCAGGACCTCATGCGGGAGGAGGCCGGCATTCGATGCGATCTTTACAGCGAGTTCACGGCATTTTTCTAGAGGTATTCCCTGCTCAAATAATGGGGTACTTACCTGATCGTTACCCACGTAAATTGCCCTTTTATAGAGCCGGCGCTCATAAAGACGGAGGGCAAGGTCTCGGGCAACAGGATTTTCTGAAGTACGCAATGCATGCAAACAGGTCGAGTCATCCATCTGGAAGAGTTGTTGGGAGACCACTTTTTCTCTATCACTGATATGTTCCAGTACTGCCAGCTGGAACATGCTCTCACCAATCCGACTCACATGATGATAATACACGGTCGGCCGCATGAGCGTGCGCGCAATAAGAAGCGATTCGGCCGCATTAACCCCATTCTCATCAAGAACCGTACCCTCGCTGGTCCGGATCAGGTGCCGGATGAGGCGCTGTGCATCAACTGAACCGTAGGGAGCACCGGTATAATAGGCGTCCCGGAGAAGGTAGTCCATCCGGTCTACATCCAGATCGCCGTGAATTATTTGGGACAACGAATGATTTCCTTTCACAACAGCACATAGTTCATCCGGATCAATCCCCCACGCACGGAGCACACTTCCCACCTGATCCTCAACAATAATGTTAATATCATCATGGGTCCGGTGCAGGAACTTCTCCATAAGCGGTTCGCTCGCATGGGAAAAAGGGCCGTGACCGATGTCATGAAGAAGGGCTGCAGCGACCACCAGGGTATGTTCACTTTCAGAAAGCCCGAATCTGTGCGAGGCTACATCTGCAAGAAACATAGTACCGAGCGAGTGTTCAAAACGTGTATGATTGGCACCGGGATACACAAGGTACGAAAAACCGAGTTGTTTAATGTAGCGGAGACGTTGCAACGCCAGAGAATCAAGCAGGGCTAATGCAAAATCCTCGACTTCAATATAACCATGAACCGGGTCTTTAATTATCTTCACGATTTCACTAAAAGAATCTTCATATATCACGCATTAAAGTATTGAGTAATGATCACGTTCCTTTCCGGGGGGACAGGCACCCCGAAGCTCCTGCGGGGAATGCAGAAGGTTATGGACAGGCATGAAATCTCTGTCGTCGTTAACACTGCCGAGGATATATGGATATCGGGAAATCACCTCTCTCCAGATCTTGACACGGTTATGTACTTGTTTGCCGGTATTCTCAATACCGATACATGGTGGGGAATCAGGAGCGATTCATTTACCACCCACGACGAGATTGCCCGGCTGGGCATTGATGAGTTCATCGCTATCGGCGATAAAGACCGTGCAGTGCAGATCGCCCGCGGTGAAATGATAAGAAACGGGATGCGGCTGACTAATGCTACAAAAATTCTCTGCGACCGGTTCGGCGTTCGGGAGAATGTGCTCCCCATGACCGATACCGAAGTGACAACACTGGTAAAAACAGATCTTGGCCTGATTCACTTTCAGGAATACTGGGTACGGGCAAAAGGAAAGATCGAAATACAGCAGGTAGTGAGGAGTTTTAATGAACCACCTGTGGCAACCGAAGAGGTTCTTGCAGTGATTGAAGCAAGTGATGTTGTGGTGATCGGGCCGTCCAATCCAATCACCAGTATTTCTCCGATTCTTGCATGCGAGGGAATAAAATCTGCCCTGGTGGACAAATTAGTAATTGCAATAAGTCCGTTCATTGGTGATACCCCGGTCAGCGGTCCTGCTGGTGCTCTTATGCAGGCAGCAGGATTCGAACCCAGCTCAAGGGGGACATTAAAGTGCTATGAAGGGATCACCAGCATATTCGTGCAGGATATCCGCGATACGACAGAGCTCAGCAATTCGGTCAGGTTTGACACACTCATGATCGATGAAGATAAGAGTGTCGCACTCGCTCAGGAAATCCTGCGCTTAACAAGGTGAAGTTAATCGACTGTCCGGATGTTTTATTCCAGGACAATTTTTTTTCCAAACCTATATAATGGTGCACAATAAGGGTTATCGTGGGAGAGATGGACGTAAAAATGGACAGGAAGATTCTTGTTTCAATCTTAGTATGCTGTGTGTTAATCTCCGGATGCATATCAGGTCAGGAGAAAGGAACGCTTCAACTTGCCTCATCACCCTCCGAGGCTCAAGTGTACCTGGATAGTCAATTTCAGGGTAGTACACCAAGTACAATTACAAATGTGGAACCAGGAAATCATACGCTTGAATTCCGTTCTCCCGGTTATCAAAGTTGGTCAACAGCCATTTTGGTTTCTTCAGGTACATCTCACTATTATGCTGCTTTAACACGTCTCCCCGATACTCAGGTACCTCAGGATCAGAATAAAATTCCCTTTATTATTCCTTCACCACCCAAAGTTACCGTTCAGGCAAGTAAAGAGACAATGATTATTGGAGACTCGATTCTGTTTTCAGGAACGAGTTCTGGCCCTGATAACGTGTTATTGACACTATACGGGCCAGGATATTACACGTATGGGGTGCTTCTTGGCAAACCGAGCGTTAATTCCGTCGGTTCATGGAGTTATACCTGGAATCCAGGATTTTCTATCCAGTCAGGTTCATACACTCTGGTAGTGGAGGACGCAAAAAAAACAACATCCGGCAGGGTTGAGTTTTCGGCTGTTGGTGGGGGTGTTGTATCCATTGCAGCGAATTCTTACGCAGCTGCACCTGGAGAGTCCATCACATTTTCGGGCCAATGCACAACTGGTGCACAAAATGTTTTACTCGTATTATATGGGCCTGCACGGTACTCCAGTGGTGTTGAATTAGGTTCGTTATCTTGTTTGGCAGATAAAACATGGAATTTTAAATATACTCTTGAAAGCTCCATGCCTGCCGGTTATTATACCATGTATGTGTATGATCTCCCAAAAACGGCATCCAGTACCACCCAATTCACGGTTGGCTTCACCTCATAATTTAAAAAAAATGCAGCGGGGGGCTATTCCCCTCCCTTTTCTAAAAACTTTTTTGAAAAATTGATAAAATTGTCATACTATGATGGAACATCAGTGAGTTTGGTCTGAAATCAAACCCTATCCCTGAAAAATGTCAGTACATTTTTGTTTGTTCCTCGAGGGTTTTTATTACCTCACATCAATGGGATGTTCCACACCTCAGATCGATAAAAAAACCGGTTAAATTATCCCAAAGAGGATTAAAACCTGTCACAGGTATCCGATACCTATTTGAAGGATTTTATACTAATACTCGTTCGGAGAAAGTACATGGGTATCACAAAGAAATTTGTCAATATGTTTAAGTCAGGCAAAGGTGATGAAGGGGGGAAAAAGGAGCGGGAGGAAGCACAATTACAAACACAGACTCTGCGGTATGATAGCTTCCTCACGGCACTTAGTGAAGGTGATCTGGATACCCGGTGGAATGCAGTGCGATCGGTTGGCGACCTTGGCGAGCCATTCATCGAACCGCTCATCCGTGGTCTCAAGGATGAATACTGGATAATAAGACGGGGTTCAGCAGATACACTCGGAAAAATAGGTGCTCCTGCTGTGGGACCATTAATTGAGGCACTGCACGAGCCAGGTGAAGATGTCCGGCAGGAGATCATTCGAGCACTTCAATTGATTGGTGAGCCTTCAGTAGGTGCTTTAATTCAGGGGTTAAAACACGGTCACCCGTTCGTCCGGAGAGGTGCTGTTCAGGCACTCGGGATCATGGGTGAAACACGGGCTGTACCCCAGCTTATTGAATCTCTCAAAGATCCCGATGCTATGGTACGATACGAAAGCGCCGTCGCACTTGGCAGAATCGGGAATCCACGCGTAATAGGGCCTCTTATAGAAACACTCAATGATGTAAAAGAGCCTGTCCGGATGGCCGCAATGGCAACACTCTGTTCTCTCGGTGAGCCAGCTATTGAACCACTTATCCGTGCACTCATCGATCCAAATGAGGATATCTGCCACAGGGCAACTCTCGCACTGGTTACTATCGGAGAACCTGCTGTAGATACTTTGATCAAAGCGCTCGGTGATCAGACCCCGGGTATCCGCAAGGGTGCTGTAGAAGTGCTCGGGCAGATAGGGAACACTCGGGCAATTCCTCCAATCATGGAGAGACTTAATGACCCCGAGCGGTCAGTCCGTATTGAAGTCGTAAAAGCACTGGCTGCTCTTGGAGTTCCTGCCATTGCGCCTCTCATGCAGGTATTCCGTACGGGAGATGCTATGGTGAGGACAAGCGCTATGGAAGCGCTGTGGATGCTTGGGCAGCCTGCGACGACACCACTCATCATGGTATTAAAAGATGACCAGAGCGATGTACGGAAGCGTGCCGCGCTCCTGCTCGGTGAGATCGGCGACCAGAAAGCTGTTGATCACCTTACCAGCCTCCTTACTGATGAAAATGTCGCCGTGAGACGCGAAGCATTCGAAGCACTTGAGATGATCAAGAAAAGAACTCCACACTAATGCCTGTATTTCCCTCTTTATTTACCTTGGAAATAAATGAATTTTTTTTGGACCGCAGGATTTTTTCGATTGTTTGATTGAGAGAACCCCGGAATCGTTTTTTTTGAAGTAATCCTCATAACCTTCCGGATACCTTTTTCATGTATGATTTCGCTTGCAGAAATCAAGGAAGCTGAAATACGGATTTCCCAACACATAATCCATACCCCCCTTGTCTACTCTCCAACAATTTCTCAGATAACCGGGGCAAAGGTCTACCTTAAGCTCGAAACACTTCAGAAATCGGGATCATTCAAGGTGAGAGGGGCAACAAATAAGATTCTTTCTCATATCGATACAATCAGGGAGCAGGGAGTTATCGCTGCCTCAGCCGGAAATCATGCGCAGGGTGTTGCAGTTGCAGCACATTCTGCCGGCATTCCCGCTACAATCGTCATGCCTGAATGGTCTGCCATCTCAAAGCAGGAAGCGACCAGAGGGTATGGGGCACAGGTTATAATTCATGGCCAGACTTTAGAGGAGAGTATCATGAGGGCGCAGCAGATCGCATCTCAAGGGCGACTCTTTATCCACCCGTACGATGATGAGGAAGTGATTGCCGGGCAGGGAACTATAGGACTAGAGATTCTCGCTGATCTACCCGAGACAGACATGATCATAATCCCGGTCGGAGGGGGAGGATTAATCGCCGGAATAGCCACGGCTGTAAAAGCAAAAAAGCCAGAAATCAGAATCATAGGGGTCCAGACAGAAGCGTGTCCCTCCGTTGGAGAAGCGATCCGGCACGGATCTCCATTCCGGATTCCGGTGAGAGAGACTATTGCTGATGGTATCCGGGTGGCAGAGACAGGTAAAAACACACTACCTGTCATACAGCACTATGTTGATCATCTTGCACTTGCATCTGAAGATGAGATCGCCGACGCAATGCTCCTGCTGCTCGAACGCAAACATGTAGTCGCCGAAGGTGCAGGTGCTGTGCCGCTTGCAACATTACTGAATGGTTCCATTGATGTGCAGTCCGGCAGTACGGTTGTGCTCGTGATAAGTGGGGGGAATATTGAAAGTGCCCGGCTCTTCCGGGTCATCCGGCAATCTCTTGCCCGTAAGGGACAAACTATGCACTTTTCCGTAATTCTGGATGACCAGCCCGGAGCTCTGGCACGCCTCCTGGCCGTGATCGCAAAGGAGCGGGGCAACATTCTCCATATCCACCATATGCAGGGAGAGAGTGATTTACCCGTGCAGATGGCGAGAGTGAGTATTGAGCTGGAAACACGAGGTTGGGAACATATCGAAGCATTCAAAAAAACGTTGGCTGAAAATGGATATGAAATCCATATGGGATAAATCCCTGACTATTTGCATCCTGTTTTTTATAAAAAGTTACAGCTTACCTATACCTTTCCAGTAATCATACTCATGCTTCCAGATATCTTTATTGAACATCACCAGTCGCCTGAAGTACTCCCTGCGTTCTGCGTGTTGTTTTTCCTGAACCGGATCCTTCCATGTCGACCTGATTGCATCAACCAGTTTCCTGCCAAGCTCTTTTGCCTCCTTTTCTGCAGGTACAATCGCGTTCGGGTCGGCACCGACAAGCACCGCCACCTTGCCGACAGTTGTCGCACCGAGATGCTGCATCGTCGCGTTCATATAATCCGCAACTTCGTCAGCCATGGAACCCCCTGCTGTCGACACAGCGCAACCGTACTTTCCCGTGAAGGACTGGCAGTGGATCGAATCCGCCATCCGGTCGAACATGGTTTTGAGCTGGGCAGTGACAGAGTTGATATAATTTGGTGAGCCCCAGACAATACCTTCTGCGTCCAGCATCTTTTCCAGAAGGGCACGGAAATCATCATCGTGGATGCACTCCCCCTTTGCGTAACATGAACCGCACGCCGTGCAGTATTTGATTTCAAGGCCGCAGATGTCCACAAAGGTTACATCAGCCCCTGCCTGACGAGCTCCCTCAAGGACTCCCAGAACAAGCCTGCGTGTCTGGCTCTTTTCCCTTTTCGGACTCCCGTTGATACCAATAATCTTCATAATCAGCTCTCCATCTAGTGATTTCACTATCGAAGTATAAAGATGTGCACGAGGAGAGTCCCCCTATTTCATTGTGCCACAGATAAGGGATGATGATGGAGAACCTGGATGGATAAAAAGATACGCCCGGTTTTTCCCAGGTCATAACACGGCGGGCAAATGATATCTGTATATCGGGATAATCCTATGATTGACATGAGCAGACTGAGAGAGAGAATGTATTATCATATCTCAAAAAACCGATTGGAAACTATGGTCGATGGCATCTTTGCCATTGCAATGACTATTCTCGTACTTGGGATTAATCCCCCAAAACCAGATATATCCCAGGCTCAGGACGTGCTTCCCAACCAAATTTTCGATCTTATTCCGGAAATCTTTATTTTTATTATCGCTTTTTTGATTCTTGCAGGTTTCTGGCTGGATCATCACCATCAGTTTCATTTCGTCCGCACTGTCGATTCCCGTTTGCTCTGGATTAACATATTCCTGCTTATTTCTGTTGTCCTTATACCTTTTTCCACAGACGTGGCTGGAGACTACCCCGATATCCTGATTGCCGTGCTGCTCTTCCACATCAACATTCTCATCGTCGGGCTCATTTTCACATACCACCTTCACTATATTTCACAATCAAAATACCTGCTCGATCCCGAGGCTGACAGTAAATCCCTGAAGGTACTTTTTCATCAATCCCTGCTGATACCAGGCATCGCTTTGCTAGCTGCGATCATTTCACTGGTAAATCCTTCAGTCTCGTTGCTGGTTTACCTGTTAATTCCGTTCGCCAGGTATTTTGTCGAACGGTTCGGTTCCTGAACCATCCAGGATAGTAAAAATCAGAAGTTTGCCACAAACCACACATAGTGAGATGAACACCATTACATGACCATAATTCCGGTATTTTTCCGGATAGGCACAAGTAACTATTTTTATCAGCGCAATGCCGTATGTATAGACTGAGGGGACAAGAAGAGCAATGAATACAGAAAATGAGTCCGGGCTTGGAGACATGTCTGATCAGGAGCGGGATCTAGAGGACAGGACAGCGCTGGCCCTGGATATCCGCAGGGACGCGGGACTTGAAGGGTTGGTTGGCAACCTCGATACGGTGATTGTAGCCACAGAACCTGACCATCTGGTGCCTGCAGTGTACGAACTTCTCAGATATACCGGTCTATCCTGCGTTGAAGCTTTTTTCGAACAGGAGTTCCAGAGCTATGTGCTGAGTATACCAGGCTCCGCATCAGTCATAGTCCGTTCACGGGATTTGGCGGAGAATCCGTTTATTGAGCTTAACAAAGCACGGATGACTGGATCCCTGCCTAACACACGTCTGGAGACGTTTGTCTTTGACGCGAAGGACATTCAGGATTATGTTGCCATCCAGAAGGAGCGGGGTGTGGAATTCCTGACCGCTTCACCCATTGAATCAGAAAACTTTTCGTTCATCCAGACTGTCCCGTCACGATTCACCGGAAACTCCCTCGGATTTATTGAGTGGCACGGTAAGGACCGAATATATGTCCCACAGCGGGGGACCAGCATTTCTCCGGATATTGCAAAACCTGCATACCGGCACCTTAAAAATATCTCCGTTCTCGATCATACGGCAACGAGGGTCCGGGCTCAGGACCGCACGGACGCGATCCTTGAATTTGTTGCGCTCACCAACTACCATTATGACTTTGCCGTCCACGTCAAATCACTCAACTCGATCACAAGTGTCGCACGTCGTAACCCTGACGACTTCGCGATGGTCTTTACATCAGGTATTACCCGATTTACGAACGATGTGGAATCAGGCCCTACCGAGAAGTTCATTCAGAATTACGGAACCCGGGTCCACCATATGGCGTTCCGGACCATTGATATCGAAGCGACCGTTGAGACCCTGAAAAAAGATGGATTGGCGTTCCTTATCGATCTTGTGGGTTCAGAGAGCGAGGGACTCAGACAGATTTTTTCTGAACCTTCGCAAAACACCCTGATCGTGAACGAATATATCCAGCGCTATGGTGACTTCGATGGGTTCTTTACGAAAAACAATGTGGAGCGGCTGACACAGGCAACGGAGAAACAATGAGTTCCTCCCATATATAAAAAATTATCAAGCAATAGATTCAGTTTTTTTCGCAGTTAACGCCAGATTCATCACCTTTTGTTGTGTAAAGAATTGTGATCAACTATGTCACGCGAGAAATTTTCCCTGATCGTGCTCGCCACAGTCGTGCTCATGCTTGCAGCAGTCCTTGCAAGCGGTTGTATGAGCTCCCCGGCAACAGCACCGTCAGCGGATATAAAAAAGTTCAGTTCAGCAGACGAAATCCGCGATTACATTAAGAACAATACTCAGCTCGTACAGGATGAAAATTACCGGACCGACGGTGCATTGGTAGCAGCTCCTGCCCCGATCGCAGCAGCTCAGGAATCGGCAAAGGGAGTTTCCCTGTCCGGTGCACTCCCGTCAGCTGCAGGCATTGGCTCGCCCGATTACTCGCAGACCAATGTGCAGGTTGCCGGTGTCGATGAGCCGGATTTCGTTAAGAATGATGCACGGTATATCTACGTGATCTCTGGCAATACGCTCACGATTGTGGATGCGTACCCTGCTACATCTGCATCTGTCCTTTCAAAGACCGAACTTGAGGATACACCCCGCGAGATATTCATCAACGGTGACCGGCTCGTCCTCCTTAAGACCGGTACATCGGACATAGAAGCGAGTGGCACACCGCAGGGAACGGATATCGCAGCAAAAATTGCCATGATGCCCCCGCGGTACCCGTATTACCGCTCTGCACCGGTTACCCATGCAGTCTTCTATGATATCAGTGACCGGGCACACCCGAAAGTCCTCAAAGACTACTCTATTGACGGGGATTACGTGAACGCCCGCATGATTGGCAGTACGGTTTACCTGCTCTCCCGCGAATCGGTGTACCCGTACAATGACCGGATCATAGTTCCTGCAGTGCGGGAGAATGCAAAAATTGTCGTTACTCCTGATGTCTACTACTTCGACAATCCCGAACGGCAGTATGACTTTACCACCGTCACTTCATTCGATGCCAGAAACGGTGCCACAAAGGATGCAAAAACGTACCTTATCGGCAGCGGTAATATCCTCTATGTCTCACCTGATGCAATGTACGTGAGTTACCAAAAGTACCACAATGTATACCGGCCGATGAGGGGACTGGCAGAACCTGTCCTCGATGTGGTGCAAAGTTCCGGTGGATCCGCTTCCGGTATCACACAGGGATCATCACCCACTGTCGCAGCAGATTTCAACACAATGAGCGAGAGTGAGAAGCAGGCTGTCATAGCAGAGATGAAGAGCGGAGAGCAGGACGCAATCCGCAAACGCGAGATCGACCAGAGCACTACCCTGATCCATAAGATCGGGATCAACAACGGTGCAATCACTTACATGGCGAAAGGGGAGGTGCCGGGATATCTTAAGAACCAGTTCGCGATGGATGAGTATGGGGGTAATCTCCGCGTAGCGACAACATCAGACGTCTGGACGAGCCGCGGGCAGTACGAGTATAATAACGTCTTTGTGCTTGATGGTGTAATGAAGACGATCGGGTCACTTACCCATATCGCCGAACAGGAAAAAATTTACTCGACCCGGTTTATCGGCGACCGGCTCTACATGGTCACCTTCAAACGAATTGATCCTTTCTTTGTTATCGATCTCTCCACTCCCTCAAGCCCGAAGATCCTTGGCAAACTCAAGATCCCCGGCTACTCTGATTACCTGCATCCTTATGATAAGAACCATATCATAGGCGTTGGCAAGGAAACAGCATCAAATGAATGGGGCGGGGTCTCTACAAAGGGGCTGAAGCTTGCGCTGTTTGACGTATCTGACGTTGAGCACCCCAAGCAGATCGACAAGGTGGAGATCGGTGATTCCGGTACAGACTCTGCCGCGCTCTCGGATCACCGGGCATTCCTGTTTGACAAAAACAAAAACCTGCTCGTGATCCCGGCACGGGTTGTCAAAACGATTGATATGCCGGAAAAGTTCAGCGGCGACCAGCAGCGGATCTGGTACGGGGCATACGTGTTCGGTGTCACTCCTGAGAAAGGTTTTGACCTGCGGGGAACGATAGAGCACAGCACCGGTGGGGGGTACGCGTGGTATGGTTCACCGTACGAAGTAAAACGCTCGCTCTATATCGGGGATACTCTCTATACTCTCTCACAAAAACAGATCCTTGCCAATTCCTTAAGCAGGATCAATACTACTATCGCCACCATCCAACTGCCCGGGCAAGGGGATGTACTTTACCCGGAAATGAGAGGAATTTAAAAAGGAAAAAAAATTTTTGCGGTTGTGCGCTTTTACCAGAATCCGGCAATCTGTAAATATTAGCCGGTGTACTGATTTGGTATTCCCATAAAATCCATTATCCCCTGCGCCCCATAGATATAGGACTTCATCATGCGCATTCCCATACAATCAGTAACACCTGTAAGCGGACAAGCAGAAATCTGCGGCTGGGTCCATGAGGTCCGGGATCTCGGGGGTCTTGCCTTCTTTTTGATCCGCGACCGCACCGGAATCATCCAGGTCACCATCCCCAAAAAAAGAGCTTCAGAGGCTGTGCTTGCTGCTGCAAAACAAGTCTCCCGCGAATCTGTTGTACGAGTCGCAGGGATGGTAAAAGCTATCGACAAGGCACCGGGTGGACGGGAGCTCGTTCCTGATGTGTTCGAGATCATCAGTTTAGCTGACAGCCCACTCCCCCTGGATGTTGTAGAGAAGGTCCCGGCTGACCTGGACACAAGGCTTGACGCCCGTTTCCTGGACGCCCGAAGACCCCGGGTCGCTGCAGTTTTCCAGATCCGCAGCGCCGCAACTCACGCCATTAACCAGTACCTCCATCAGGAAGGTTTCATCAATATCACCACTCCCAAGATAGTAGCAGCTGCAACAGAGGGCGGGACGGAGCTTTTCCCTATTGCCTACTTTGACAAAGAAGCATTCCTCAACCAGAGCCCACAACTCTACAAACAGATGATGATGGCGGCAGGATTTGAAAAAGTCTTTGAAATCGGGCCTATTTTCAGGGCAGAGGAACACAACACAACAAAGCATCTGAATGAGGCCACATCGATTGATATTGAAGTATCGTATGCAGACCATCTCGAGGCAATGCGCATCCTCGAAGAGCTGATTATCAAAACCTACGAATATGTAAAAGCGACCTGCAGCGACCAGCTCGCCAACCTCGAAATCGCCGATTTTGTTATTCCACGTGCACCATTTCCCCAACTTCCGTATCGTGAAGCGATAGAGATTGCAAGGAAAAAGATCGATGACCCGATCAAGTACGGTGATGATATCAGTCCCGCAGCAGAGAGAGCTATTGGAGCAGAAATGGGCGGGCACTACTTCATTGTGGACTGGCCCAGCGAGATCCGCCCTTATTATGCCATGCCCTATGAGAACGATCCCACAATCTGTAAGGCATTCGATCTTATGCACCCAAGAATGGAGTTATCCAGCGGGGCGCAACGTGTTCACCAGCATGATCTCCTCGTGCAGCAGATCAAAAAGAAAGGCTTGAATCCTGAGAGTTTCGAGTTCTACCTGCGCCCGTTCCGGTACGGCATGCCACCCCACGCTGGATGGGGGTTGGGAACCGATCGGTTGATTATGACGATGCTTGGATTGTCAAATGTTCGTGAGGCAGTACTGTTCCCTCGTGACATGCACCGGCTGGTTCCCTGACCAAATACATTTTTTATCACCGCGGTCGATTCGATTGTACAATTAATTATCCGGAATTCCTATGGTAAAAGACTATTTCATCGATAAAGTTCTGGCAACAACAGTGGTCGGGAGTTACCCTGTCGTGAAAGGAAGTAGCTTGAGAAGTCTCTTTGACCCTCTCCATACCGCGGTCGAGACGGCTGTTGCCGACCAGATCGCTGCAGGCATCGACATCATATCGGACGGTCAGATCCGTGGTGACATGATCCAGGCGTTTGCCTCAAAACTTCCCGGGATTAAAGGTCAGGAGGTTATCGGTAAAGTACAGCCAGCTTCCGGACCAATAACGGTGGGGGATACGAAGTATGCACTGGGAAAGGTCCCGAAAGTGAAAGGGATTGTCACCGGGCCCACCACCCTCGCTCATGGTCTTCATATCAGTACCCCGATGTACCGGAACAAGGAGGAACTGGCACTGGATCTTGCCGCTGCACTGATTCCTGAGGCAAAAGCATTGGAAGCTGTCGGGGTAACCCTGTTGCAGATCGATGAACCGATATTTTCTACTGGTATGGCTGATCTTGCTATCGGAAAACAGGCCATTGAAATGATCACGACAGCACTGCGGATTCCAACCTGCATGCATGTGTGCGGAAATTTAGGAAATGTACTCGATGAAATCCTGAAGTTCAACGTAAATGTTCTGGACTTCGAATTTTCGAATAACCCTGCAAATCTCGATCTGCTCTCCCGCCGTGACCTTGCCGGGCGGATGATTGGGTACGGTTGTGTGGACTCATCGATTGAAAAGATCGAAAGCATTGCGGAGATCAAAAAGAGAATAGAAAAAGGGATTGAGGTATTCGATCCAAGGATCATGCTGCTCGATCCGGACTGTGGAATGCGAATGCGGTCCCATGAGGCAGCTTTTACCAAGCTAAAACACCTGTGTGAAGCAGCAAAGATGGTGCGGATCGGGCTCTAAATTTTTTAATTTTTCCCTGATTCTCAAAAAATACGTCCTCAGTATAAGTATTTCAATGGAGTGACATGAACGTATGATTGGTGGTGCCAGATGCAACCAATTGCGAAGGCTGGTCTGCATAAAAGCAGTCACTGGCACCAGGCTGCTATTCCAAGGCAACGGGAATTACCTATAGTACCATAGACCACATCAATTATTTGCCGGAACCACAAGTCCAAAATGTACTGCACATCATAGAATGTAGAGAGAAAACTACCATGTCAGGAATAACGGGAAATTCGATCCGGGTCAGGGCTTTCCAACACACACCTTCAGAACCACTCGGTTATTTTGAACATATTTTCTCAGAAGAGGGCATCCCTTTTGACTATACACATCTCTGGGACGATGACCCTGTCAGCGCCGGGGACGCAAACCGCCTTATTTTCCTTGGCGGTCCGATGAGCGTAAACGATGAAAAGGATTTTTTGTGGATCAAAGAAGAGAAGAAGCTAATCCGGCAGGCAGTAAGGAAGCGGGTTCCTGTACTCGGTCTGTGCCTCGGTGCTCAGCTGATCGCATCTGCACACGGGGCGACGGTGTACCGGTTTCTGAACGAAACCGGCTGGTACCCAGTACATTCTACTCCCGATGCAATCGGAGTTTTTGCGTCTTTCCCGAAGACTTTCCACGTTTTTCAGATGCATAGCGAAACATTCCACCTGCCTGTTGGAGGAAGACTCCAGTGCAGGGGGGATCGAGTACCATACCAGGGATTCCGGCTCGGGTCAGCTCTCGGTCTCCAGTTCCATCTTGAGATGACCGAAGGTCTGATCCGGGACTGGACCCGTGGTGAGAGAAAATTCCTGAAAGAAAAGATAGGACGCGATTCGGAACGGTACCTTGAGACAAGCAATAAATTGTGCCAGCGGGTGGCAAGGGAATTTTTGTACGGAAAGTT
>PDVJ01000026.1_pt1 | contig 37352 bp, 36 predicted proteins | sample 1369811 | NCBI WGS metagenome assembly PDVJ01 (sample SAMN07795376, study PRJNA414565) | Alkali sediment metagenome, whole genome shotgun sequencing project. | reverse complement strand
GCGACACCATGAGAGAGGAAACGAATGCCGACATCGCTTTTTTTAACAGCGGGGGAATAAGAATGGACATCCCAAAAGGCAAGATTACTCTGGAGCAGGTCTTTACGATTCTACCGTTCGATAACAGCCTGGTGACCATGAATCTCACGGGAGCGCAGATCCTGGAAATTCTGGAATATAACGCACGGATGGAACAGGGGTTCCTGCAGGCGTCGGGAATAAAAATCCACTATGATGTATCAGAACCGGTAGGTTCCAGGGTTAAAGAAGTGTATATAGGGGAAAAATCTTTAGCCAAGGAAAAAACGTACACCGTCACAACAATTGATTTTCTGGCTGCCGGAGGAGATGCGTTTAAAACCTTTAAGGACGGGAAAAATCTTCTCTACGGAACAAACCTGCGTGATTTATTCGTATCCTATCTCAAAAAGAACTCTCCCGTCGCCCCTCATATAGAGGGGAGAATCATCTTCAACACGGAAAGAAAAACTTCAAAGCTTTATGATAAGCGAATGGATTTTCCCCGTATCAACCTCTTTGATGTGCAGCCTGAGTTCTACAGCACTCTTCGCTTCACCGGGGAAGAATATAAATCCTCTTGCCTGAACGTTGGTATCGCGTAATCATTTTCTGTTCATTATAACGACTCATTTTACACGACTAATTTTACATATTGACATTCAGAAGTGCATTCTTTATTCTGCTTCACGGCACAGAACGAGCGAAGGAGAACCAGGCTTTTATATGAAAAAAAAGAACGTCCGTATCCTGAAGTCGAAGACAGAAATCAGCCGTCGCGTCCAGGAGATGGCAAATGAAAAGAGATACATTTACCGTCGTCGGTGTCCTCGATGATGCGTTCATATTCCTGGCTGACCTCATACGAGCGCTGAATTCCCCCTTGCATTGCCATTTCATGAGAATAACACGCGAAGAACATGACGATCAGATTGACGTAATAGTCGCGAGCGAATTCAATCCCCGGGGGCTTGACATTTTACTCGTGGCTGCTGTCGCCGATACGGGCATAACTTTAGATTACGCCGCCAGAGCCCTGAGCGAGGGTGGGGCGAAATCTGTCAGGACGTGTGTTCTCCTTAACAAACCCGATAAAAGGCGCGTCGATATAAAGCCGGACTTTGTGGCGTTCGAGACCTCTGAACAGCATGTTTTCGGTTACGGCCTCGGGCTGCAAAATCAATTTCGGCAGCTTCCTTACCTGGCTGTTATCGGGCATTAAATTAATTCTCTTTTTACAATCTCGCCGCTCCTCGCGATTACAACCTTTTCCATAGGAACATTTTTACCCGCTTTTTCCATTCCCTTTTTTATCATGACAGGAAGCCCCTGGCAGCACGGAACTTCCATCACAAGCACGCTCACGCTTCTGATCTCAGCATCACGAAAAATATCGGCAAATTTATTACTATACAAATTCGCATCATCGAATTTCGGGCATCCGACAAGGACAACCTTACCTTTCAGGAAATCCTCGTGAAACCGAGGATATGCAACAGGAGTACAATCAGCTGCAATTAGAAGATCAGCGTTCTTGAGAAAAGGAGCGGTTGACGGCACAAGCCTGATTTGCACCGGCCAGTGGGAAAGAGCCGACATGGCGCGTGTCTGTACGACAGGTTCATTGGCACGAGCACATGGTTGCGCCGGCATAAAACTCTGGATCAGCGCGGACGGGCACCCGCAGGCCATCGCCGGCGGTTCTGAAGCATGGTTAACTTCCCGTGATTTTATATGTTTTTCCACAGATACCTCATCAAACTCTTCCGCATCGCGCTCAACCATTGTGAGAGCGCCTCTGGGACATTCGCCAAGGCATGCCCCGAGACCATCACAATACTTATCGGCCACCAGTTTAGCTTTGCCATCTATAATCTGAATGGCACCTTCGGCACATGAAGGAACACAGAATCCACATCCATCACACTTTTCCTCATTAATCTGAATTATTTTTCTTTTTACTTTCATTGGTTTTTCCCTTCCCTTGCGAATTTGATAGTAATATAATTCCTCTGATTCTCCTTCGCATTGACTAAAGTCAAAACATTGCATTTCTTTTTGCTCTGCCTCTCTTTTGGACAGCAATGTCCATGGCACAATGCGTCTTCATTAAATGGTATCCACCATGCATAGCTCATATCTGAGTTCATATGCCGGTCCTGACATTTTTCATTTGACAAGCATACTATATCATTGTACGCAATCTGAAATGGCTGGGCATACTCGTCATAAAATCTCACTAAAAAATATTATTTTCCTTCGCGATAATCACGCATATAGGTAAATACGGTGTCTCTGAAATCGTCACAACCAGTACTGTTTGAGGATCACCGCCCGTGGGGCTACTATCAAGTTCTTTCCGATGAGCCGGACCATAAAGTAAAAAGAATCGTCGTGTATCCGGGACAACGACTCAGCCTCCAGCGTCATCACCGCAGGATGGAGCACTGGCACATCATCCAGGGCTGTGCGTTTGTTACCGTGAACAATAGCGAGATTCCCGTGTGCGCCGGTGAGTCTATTGATATACCCCAGGGAGCGTGGCACCGGATAAAGAATTCCGGACAGCATAATGTGGTTTTCATCGAAGTCCAAAGGGGAGAATACTTCGGCGAGGACGATATTGAACGATTAGAGGATGATTACGGTCGGACTTAAAGAGTTCCTCATCAAAACTTGTGAAAGGACGAGGGACGGCATACAGATATATGATAGATATTATTGACGTTTTGTTTACAAGACAGAAATAATAATAGAACACGAGATAGAATGCACCATTTTTTTTGTCATAATATATGATAGATTTATCTTGACAAGGTAAAAAAATGGAGTATCTTGCCAGCCATAAAGGAATGGGTTTAACCCAGCAATTGAAAATTTTTGAAAGGAGGTAATACGTTGATGAAGAAGGTGTTTGCTTTAATCCTTTCGGTGCTGATGTTGATAGCTTTTTCGTTTGCAATTGTTGGCTGTCCGTCTGCACCAGAAAAGAAACCAGCAGAGCCCGCGAAGAAAGAGGCAGCAGCTCCGGCACCAGCACCAGCTCCGGCACCAGCGCCTGGGACACCAGCACCGGCACCGGCACCTGGAGCGCCAGCTCCCGCAGCGCCTGCAAAACCAGCGGCAAAGTAATATCTATACTAAGATCTTAAAAAAAAACAACCGGGCACCTTATAAAAGTGCTCGGTTTGTTTTTTTTTAAGAGAACAATTAATTTTTACAGACAGTTTTACGCAAAGTATCCCAGAGACTTCCGGAAGATATCGCCTTCCATTCTATATCGGATGCCGTCGCAGAATGCATTGATTGTCCCTCTTTGTTAAAGTACACAATCTGGAGATGTCGAATTCTATTGTTTTGACAATCAATTTCATTCCATATCTCAACACACCAAAATCCGCCTGCGGACTTATTCACCGTTTGTAATTCTCTTTTGACTTCTTGAAGATATTTGCTTTTTTTAGACGGGGCTACCAATGACCATACACCCGCAATAGTATGAGTATGAGATGGATAGTAGATGCTGTTCTGCTCTATATAGAGGGCATCTCTATATTTTGTAAAACCCATAAAAACCCAATTTACTTCCCCTGCCTCTGCATGTGCCGGGTCCACTCCCAGCAATGCTAAATATGTGAAAAAAATAAAAAACACTATTGATCGAAATGATTTCATGGAACTCACTCCTATCATTTTGGTTGTCTCAGTTTCGTATCATACTCTATTTCATGCGTCCAATACATCATATATTTCATTTGCCTTCATTATAAGAAAGCAACAATGGCAAATACGCACGGCGCACAATGCGTTGCCTGCACATCGTATTATTCATCTATTCAGGAGAATGACCTTATTTTTGTGTATTTTCCAGCATGATTTCATGATATAAGCGTGCACGTTGATTTCAGTGAAAGTTACCCTTTTTCAGAGCGAAGCTGCAGAAATGCGGATGCAGTTACATCGACCCTGGATGCGAGAAAAGAGTCGAAGGCTCTCAGGTGTAAGGTAGTGAACCGTATTGCGGGAAGTGGGTCCGGGGATTGCCCTGGGGTTCATGCAGTTGATTTCAATATTCGGTGAAAGTGGCACATGAGCGCAGAAATAAAACCAGTTACATCAATGGAAGTCGGTGAAGCAGGAATTATCCAAAGCATATCCGGAGGCAAGGTCCTGGCGAGCAGGCTCGCAGGTATGGGGATTGTGTATAACACAAAGCTTAAAGTCCTGCGCAAAAGCGGGGGATTGATGATCGTTCAAGTTGCCGACACAAGGGTAGCGCTTGGAAGCGGCGAGGCAGCAAAAATACTGGTACACAAAATTTCGTCGTCTAACGATGAAGCCGAACGGTTGAAGGCTGGCAAAAAGCTCCTTGTTGCCCTTGCAGGACAGCCTAATGTAGGGAAATCAACAGTATTTAACATTCTCACTGGATTATCCCAACATGTCGGCAATTGGCCGGGCAAAACAGTGGAAAAAAAAGAAGGAGCTCATGTCGCGGATGATATTGAAATGCAGATCATAGACCTTCCCGGCACATACAGTCTTACCGCCTTCTCGGAAGAAGAAAGAGTCGCAAGGGATTTCATCATCAGTGTATGTCCTGATATTATTGTGCTCCTTGTGAGTGCTGCAACACTCGAGAGAAGCCTCTATCTCCTGGCTGAGTTGCTGCTTTTAGGTCCCCCCATTGTTCTGGCCTTAAATATGATTGATATTGCGGAGAATCAAGGAATCCACATTGATGCAAAGAAGCTCCAGCATTCTCTCGGGGTACCGGTCGTGCAGATGGTTGCCAACAAAAACAAGGGAATTAAGGAACTTGTGTCCACGATTGTAGCCTTTGCAAGAGGAGAAGTGCAGTATAAACCCAGGATACCGGAAGTTTCATCGGATCATAGAGACATATTCGATCATCTCGTGGAGCTCATCAAGGATCACGTCCAACCACCGTTACCCATTCAATGGATAGCAACAAAAATCATGGAGGGTGATCCGGAAATCTTAAAAATGATAGAGAAGCTCGTACCGGCCGATCTATGGGTTAAGGTTCAGCATCTTCTCATCAAGCACGAAGATGCACATCACGCAGTTGTTGGTGGCAGGTATGACTGGATTGAAGACGTTACAAGGGCAGCCCTTGCAAGATTTAGGATGGGGCAGGTTGTGATGACCGACAGAATTGATCATGTCCTTACCCGTCCCGCGTTTGGTATACCGATCCTCCTGGCAGTGTTTGCAGGTGTTTACATATTGACATACACATTAGGCATTCCCCTGCAGAAGCTCATCGAAGCAATGACAGGTTCGTTTGCCAGATGGATAGAAGGAGTCATCGTCACTCTTAGCCCCTGGATCAGAGGAATTCTCGTTAATGGTATTATCGGAGGTGTGGGCTCCGTTTTGACATTGCTTCCCGTTCTGCTGATATTTTTTGCATTCATGGCGTTCCTGGAGAATGTCGGGTATATGGCGAGAGCGGCCTTTGTGATGGATAGATTTATGCATATTGTTGGTCTGCACGGGAAGAGCTTCCTTCCCATGTGCCTTGGTTTTGGCTGCAACGTACCGTCGGTCATGGGAGCAAGGATTGTCGAGTCGAAGAGAGAGCGGCTGCTGACAATTTTTCTGATCCCGTTCATTCCCTGCACATCACGTCTTGCTGTTCTTACTTTTGTAACGGCAGCGTTATTTCCGGGGAAGGCCGCGATTATTTCCTGGTCGCTCCTGGCGGTAAACCTCGCCGTGTTAGGCGTCATAGGCATGCTCGTAAATAAATTCGTACTGAAGGACGAACCAATGCCTTTTATCATGGAGCTCCCCTTGTACCATAAACCTGATTTCAGAACGATGGGACGCGTCGTGTGGACCAGGACCATCGTCTTTCTGAAAAATGCAGGCACGATCATTTTGGCTGTTTCCATGATGGTATGGTTATTGTCGTATCTGCCGTATGGGGAAGTGGGAACCAGCATGTTGGCATGGTTTGGACGGTTCCTGGAACCTGTGGGAAATCCGATAGGTCTTGATTGGAAAATGATGACCGCATTGATCACAAGCATTTTAGCAAAAGAAAACGCCATAGCGACCCTTGGTGTACTTTATGGTGTGGGAGAACAAGGATTGCTCCAGGTTCTGCCGAATGTTGTAAGCAATGCCTCAGCCCTCGCGTTCCTGGTCATGCTGATGCTTTTCATTCCCTGTGTTGCGACTGCAACTGTGATGAAACGGGAAATGGAAAGCTGGAAATGGTTTTTATCATCCCAGCTGTTGATGCTGGTTATTTCTTATTCCGGCGGTATCATTGCCTACCGCCTGGCCCTCTGGATGGGACTATAATATGCTTCAGAAAATACGGGAACGCGTTATCCGCTTTGCTGTACACCTGTGTATCATCGCAGGCGTGACGCTGATGCTGACAATATCGGGCTGTGCGGGTCCGCCGAAAGAGCGCGACACTATATTCCAGTACTCATCTATGAATGCCCTTTTAGAAGGCGTGTATGATTCAGATATAACGGTGAGTGAGCTGGCGGCGCACGGTGATTTCGGTATCGGCACATTCGATGGCCTTGATGGTGAGATGGTCGCACTGGATGGTGCTTTCTACCAGATTTGGGCGGACGGAAAAGCATACCGCATCACGGATGCGATGAAGACACCCTTTGCCGTAGTAACCTTTTTCCGAGGCGTGAATGCAATGTATCCGAAAGCTGCCCTGGATTTCCAGGGTTTGACCAATTATCTGGATGAAATGATCCCGACAAAAAACATCTTCTATGCCGTACGCGTTGACGGAAGTTTTACGCGGGTGAAAACGCGATCCGTCCGCAAGCAGCAGAAACCTTACCCGCGCCTTGTGGACGCACTGAAGAATCAACCGGAATTTGAGTTGCGCAACGTCCGTGGAATATTAGTCGGTTTCCGGTGTCCTGCATATGCAGGCAACGTCAATGTACCAGGATATCACCTGCATTTTATTACGGAAGACAGAAAGGCAGGGGGGCATGTGCTTGAGTTGCAGACAGACACCGTGACTGCCCGGATGGAAGGGGTGCATGAATTTCATATGGTTCTGCCCCACAATAAATCTTTTTATCATAGTGACCTGACCAAAGGGAAAAAAGCAGAATTGGAAAAAGTCGAAAAAGCCGGAGGAACTGGGTCACGCTAAGGTACTGATAAAATCATCAAAAAACACTCTCACTTGAACCCTTGATTCCTCGAATCCTTTATGCAACTAAATCTAAGAATAACCTTAATCATCCTCAAAGGGAGTGGTGAATAATCATGGAAAATTGGGAAAAAGCGGCTTTTCATAAAAAAGTTTCCGAAGAGCCTTTCGCAAAGCTCCTCAATATAACATTGAAAGATGTAAAAGAAGGCTATGCGGTCTGTGAAATGGAGTATACGGAACAGATGGACAACATCTACGGATCGGCACATGGCGGGGCGATTTTCTCCCTGATCGATGAGGCCTTCGAGATATCATCAAACAGCCATGGCACCATTGCCGTGGCCCTGAATATCAATGTGACGTATATGAAAACGCCGAAAAAAAATACCCTTTTGAGGGCTGAGTCAAAGGAAATTAATCGAACCCGGAGAACGGCTTCCTATGAAATTACGGTGAGGGATGACCGCAATCTCATCGCGGTCTGTCAGGCCCTTGTCTACAGAAAGGATGATCCCATACCGTTTTTAAGGTCTGCTTCAGATGAGCTGTAAGTCAGTCATAAGGCTTTTATAAAAACTTCCTTTGCTTTGTCTAAAGTTTCCCGGTGTCTCTCACCTCACCCAGTTTCCGCCCGAGAAAAGGCTCAAAGTGAAACCATTCAAAGGGATAACGCCTTGCCATTTCCTCAAGGCGGTCGGCATAGACTTGTGCCGCCTGTGCGATTGCGTTCTGTCTCTCGCTTCGGTCTTTTGCGCGGACATATTCCGGCGGTTGCACTTGAAAGTGGTATGTCTCTCTGCCTGTGCGAAATGCGAAAAAAATATACAGGGGAGTACCGGACAGGAGGGCAAACACAAACGGCGTTTCCGGAAGGAAGACCTCGTGCCCCAGGAATCGGACCGCGATGGCACGCTGGTCTTTACGCCATATGCGGTCGCCCGTCAGGGAAACCAGTCCGCCTGCCTTGAGAAAGTTAATACCTTCAACGATATCAGTGGGAGACACACTATTTTCTTCCGCAACGATAATTTTCACACCACTCTGGATGAGGTCCTCCTTTTGGGCATGTTCAATCTGGTCTTTAAACCTTTCACCCAGGTAGAGAAGCAGTTTCATCCCCGGAATATTATGACTCCGCATCTTAAGCATATGGGCTGCTATTTCCCAGTTTCCCACATGAGACATGAGGATAATGCCGCCCTCCTTCCTTTGTACTGTCTCGACAAGATATTCCCATCCCTCATGAGTGATGTGAATCGGATAGTTCTTGAAAAGGAGAAACCGGTCCAGAAAAACATAAGTGAAATTGTGAAATTGCTTCCACGCGCACCAGATATGATACAAGAGATGTTTTGACGGAAGAAGCGCCCCGTAAAATCGAACACTTTCCGCCACCCTTCCCGGGAAAAAAAGAAAATATCCCGTCGCAACAAACCAGGCCATGAATCTGAATACCCACAGGCCCATAATGTCCGACAGAACTATTAATGACCGATAGAAAATATTTTTCATCCGTGTTTCACAGAGACACTTTATCTCCGCTCCCTATCGTCGCGACAAACCACCACTCTTCCTCGCCCGGCGCGCTTATTTCTGTGTGCGTCGCTTCAAAGCCCGCCTTTGCGATTATAGCCAAGACATCCTCTTTCGTTCGATAGTGTGATACGCAATTCCGCATTCTGATCCTCTTTGTCTCGATCCAGCGCTTCCAGGAGAAACGTGTATCCGAAGGCACCGTGGTCCTTACGATCAAAGAGCCACCTGGGCGAAGCTTTCCATAGACACGCTGTAACGTCAGCAACAATTCACCATCGGTGAGAAGATGGATCATGTCAATCATGAGCGCCGTATCCGCCATGCCGGGGACGGTTGGTATATCAGGCGCTTTCCCGATTTCGATAGTTCCTTGCGCTCCTAAAGCCCGCGATGCGATACGTACACGCTTCTGATCCGGTTCGATCCCGAAGATACGCGCATGGGGATACAGTTCGAGAAGCCAGATGGCGGGCACGCCGTACCCCGTTCCTATGTCTATGATCGTCTCCGGTTTTTTGACAAAATCGGCAAGTTTCGGGAACATGGGATCAAGAATGATTTTAAAGCGGGCAAAGAGCCTCGGATAGCTCTCCATATGCCGGTAACGCCCGATGGCGCGTTGAAAGTGCCTTTTCGAACCGGCTACGACGGCTTCCTCAACGGGAGGCAGCGGTGCAAATGCCCTTTTCAGAAGGGGCGGTGTAATCGTTACGGCACCCAGGAATGAATAACCGATCCCCAGGGCCAGACCTATGCCCGCACTTCTCAGCATGGCATTGTCTGATAAGGCTATGACACCAAACCCGAGAAATGTTGTTGCAAAGGAAAGAAACACGGACATGCGGATCAGTCCCAGGGAGGGGTTATATTCCTCAAGATAACGCTGATGGGCGCGGACCAGATAGAGGGCATAGTCAGTTCCCATTCCAATTACCACCACGGCTACCATTAAAGTCGGTATGGTGAGGGGCTGCCCCATGATATTCAATGTGCCCAGGGTGCAGACCAGGGCAAACAGGGTGGGCGCAATGCCGATCAAAGTCAACCGCCAGTCCAGGAAATAGAGGAACGCTGTCAAAATTGTTACAATGCCCACGATCATGGCCATCTTGAGAAAGGCCGATGAAAGAATTTTGCCAAGCTGATCACTGAAAAATGTGGGGTCAAATACCTTCACAAGCCCTGTTGCTTTGAAGCGCCTGTAAAAATCCTCCCCTGCATATGACGGTCCCGGTGTCAGTGTTGCAACCTGTATCCAGGAGGATCGCTCCCTGTTGATCGACATGCCGAGAAGACCGGATAGCTGCTCCGGTACTACCGTCCCCCCCATAGTCTCTTTATGAAGGAGCGTTAAGAACTGATCGAAGGCACCCGGTGCAAAACCCAACGGCTGTGACACTTCCGCTATACCCTTGTGAAACGTGGCGATCCGTTCCTCGTTCCAGAAACTCCTCCATGCTGCGAAGTTTCTCTGCGCCCTCTCCTCTCCCGGGAAGAGCATGGAGGGAATAAAGGCCCGGGAAATCCGCCCGGCTGCCTCTTCCTGAGAAAGCATGTCCGTCAGTTGGTCGCCTTTCCGTTGCAGGTCATGCGCGTCATTTCCTTCGACCATAAGATACACCTTGCTGAAAATATCCCCCCATACATTACGGATAATTCCCTCGGCGTTCAATGTCTCTTTGCTCACGGCATTCATGGCGTTCAGATCGATATGGAATTCAGGTCTGGCGAAAAGGAGCATCACAAGTCCGAACGCCAGTGCGGCATACGTTTTCCACGTGCCTCCGGACGACATGATTCTGTTCACGATGTGCTGGAGCGGCAGATAGGGGGAGCGTTTCGCAGGGGGCATGACGGGAAATACGAGGGGGAAAAAGGCATGCACAAAAATATAGGTGAATATGACGCCCAGGGCAGCAAACTGCCCTATCTGTATCAGGGCAGGAAAACCACTCAAAGACAAAAAGGCAAAACTGAAGGCTGTCGTCAGCATGGCAAGCAGGCCCAGGGACCAGACCTCTTTCGTCGCCTCCAGGCCGCGGGTTTCGTATGGACGGTCGAGAAAAAGGAGATACGTAATACCGTAATCGACAGTAAAGGAAATAATCGCCCCACCAAAACCAACGGCGAGCATTGATATGGATGGGTGAAAAAGGGAATACACAAAGAGCGCCAACATGGTTCCGGCGAAGGCCGGCAGAAGGGCGAGCAGGCCGATAAGAGGTCTGGGAAATCCCACGAAAAGGAGCATCGCGATGGCAACAGTGGAAAAAATGACTGCCCTGCGAATATTTTTTTTTGCATTGATCTCGTTATCGAGGGCGGCACGATATGCACCGACCGGCGTGAGGGTGAATGCGTTTCCGCTCCCATATTTTCCATGCAACTCATCAGCGATTGTGTCGATGAGGTTTGTGACACGTCGGGAAAACTGCGTATCCATGCCCGAACTGAAAGGTTCCGCAATGATCAGGGCATGTCTTCCGTCTGAAGAGAAGAGATGACCTTTATGGATCCGTGCTCCTTTTGCCGGTGCGAGAGACGAAAGGCGGGACAGCACGAGATTTCGCAGCGCGAGAGGATCGGCTGAGATGAGGTCTGCCTGGCCGATCCCCTCGAGATGATACAGGGAAGTTAAATTTTTTTGCAGGGACTGCCGAACATTTTCGGGCTCCAGGAGAGGCTTGACATGCTCTTCGAGTTCTTCTCTGCTGAAGAGGACGGGAAGGTGATCGATGATGTGGCGTATTAGCTCCGGCAGCAGTTGACCGATATGGCGAATACCGACCTCCTTGAAGAGGCCGCTCTGGCGCATTCTTGTTTCCACAAGGGTTGCCCCTTCAACGAGGGTATCCATGTCTCCACCGGCATGTTCAATATCGATGACGACCCTGTCATGAATCGGATGGTGCATAATGATATAGCGGGCATCCGCGAGGACGGGATCACTCTGGGGGAGAGATGTCATGATGTCCGTCTCAAAATGCAGACGGTGTACCCCTAGAGCAAAAAGGCCAATGACCGCCAGAATCACAATGATCACCAGGAACCATCTTAAAACGTATCTTCGCATGTTCATCTCAAGAAAACTGGACGGCTTCAACTATGAAAATAAAAAGGAATCCTGTCGCTCACGATCATCCCGTCCTGAATGCGCGGGCATTACAAATTACGTGAGTTCATTTCTTATTGTGCACCTGTGAATGAGAATACTTCCCCCGCACAAAAGGCGCTACGCACAATCTCATCAGGATCAGGCGGCTGAAAGTGCCCGCGTTCCTGCAAAAATCAATAAAACCGCGGTAATGGGACACCCTCTCAATTTCTGATTCATATGTCACATGGACAGGCACCTCCAGAACGGGTATGCCCTGCCATTTCGCCTTGACCAGAATTTCCACTTCAAACTGGAAGCGCCGCGCATGGACGTGAAGATGCAAAACCTCCGGCAAAGGGTACAGTCTGAATCCACTTTGCGTATCCCGGATGTTCGGACCTCCTGATGCCCTTACCCAGAAATTGGAAAATTTCCTTCCAAAACGGCTCTTCCACGACACATGGTGGTGATCCATCCCTTCCCTGTGGCCGACGATGATGGGTCTCTGATCCGCGGGAATGGCCCGAATAAGATCCCTGGCATTCCCAGGATGATGCTGTCCGTCGGCATCTATGGTCACAACCCAATCCGCCAGGGCTGAAGCCGCGGCAAAACCGGTCAGCATTGCCGCCCCTTTTCCCCTATTGGTTTCATGACGGATGATGGAAACAGATGGTATATCTTTTATGCGGTTATAGGTTGAATCTGTGGAGCCGTCATCAACAACAAACAGGGGCAAATCAAGCTTCAGCGCTTCCCTCACTACCTCGGCAACCCTGCCTTCGTGGTTGTAGACGGGAATCACGACAGCGACGCGGTATTTGTTCATCAGTGCGATTTTGCCCCTATGTCAGAATCGTTAATTGCTTTCCCTGAATTTTCTTACCACTTCGGAGAGTTTTTCCGGATGCTCCATAAGCGTGATCAGTTCGCTGAATGTCGTCTCTTCCTGCAAAAGATCCAGCGGGAGGTCCACATGAAAGGTATCATGTAAAAGAATCTGCAAATTGACAGCCGCCATGGAGTCCCAGTCCGGGATCTCACCCAGCCTGGTATCCCTGGTGATCAATAAGTCACCGATTTCAAACAGATTATCCACAAGAACTTCTTTCATCTTTTGCCACACGTCATTCATGCCATGTTCCTCACTTCAGATACGAATAAGATTTGCCCCCCAGGAAAGCCCGCCACCGAATGCAACCGTAATAATAAGATCTCCTTTTTGCACAACTCCGGCAGAAATCGCTTCATCGAGGGCAATCAGAACAGACGCGCCGGCTGTGTTGCCGTAGGAAGAAAGGTTCATGAAAAACCGATCCACGGACACATTAAGTTTATGGGCGATTTTTTGAATAATATTCACATTCGCCTGATGACATATAAAACATTTGATATTACTTATAGATGTTTCCGCTTCCTTCAGCAGCTGAAGAACTATTTCATAACCCTTATCAACGGCAAAATTAAATACATCGATCCCTTTCATTTTGAAGAATGCGAACCTGGCATTTGTCATCTTTGCAAAGGGCATCATGGTTCCACCCGCGGGAACACTGATGGTATCACTGCCACTTCCGTCTGTCCTCAGACAGGACTTCAATACCCCTTCACTTGAAGTGTTTCCCGCGCGAAAAAAAACAGCCCCGGAGCCGTCGCCAAAAAAAGGATATGAGGTGAAATCCTTTTGATTCATAATCCTGGAATACACTTCCGCAGCAATCAAAAGAACATTTTCACAATTCCCGGATTTAATGAGGGCGTCCGCCATGGCAATGCCGAAGGTGCTTCCTGAACATACCGAATTGATGTCAAAGGCAAAAGCTTTCTTCGCACCAATAATATGCTGCACCCGCGTTGCCGTCGCGGGCTGCATTCGATCCGGAGAGGAGGTGGCCAGCAGAATCCCTTCCACCTGTGCGGCCATGTAGCCTCCCTTCTCCAGGCACTTGAGCGCCGCGTGCGCCGCCAGATCCGACGTACACTCTTTATCGGACGCCACCCTCCGGTAAAATACGCCGGTTTTTTCCCCGATCATTTGAATGGCCTCCCGGGGGAATTGTATCAGATCCTCATTGCTGACAACCGTCTCCGGCAGGTAACTGCCAGTTGATGCAATAACCGCACTTCGCATGCCAATCACCCACACGCCTCACACTATAATCAAAATCCCAGGGCCTGCCGGATTTCATCCGGGATGGTGAACATGATTTCCATCTCCGGCGCTTTCACCGCAACCTGTTCGGTTCTGCCGCGGGTACATATTTTTCCATCATTTTTCAGCCTGATCTCGAAGTCCACAATGATCTTTGTCCTCCCCTCAACTACACTCGCTTTACAGATAAACTCATCGCCGTTCCTCAGGGGATAGATGTGCTTTGTGGACGTCTTGATGATGGGGAAGAGATAGTGCGTTCTCGTATAAAACTCGTAGAGGTCAATGCCCACGCGCGCGAATAGGGCCACCCGGGCATCCTCAAAGTAATGAAAATAGTTGCCATGCCAGACGATCTGCATGGGGTCGAGGTCATAAAACGGCACCTTATGGATAACCTCGCAGCTGAGATGATGTTTTTCTGTCATGACGACTTTCCTTTTTTTTATCGGGGGAGTATAGGAAGAAGGCGGTCGTGTGTCAAGAGGAAACGCGTATTGCGAGTTTTACAACCAATATCAGCGCTATCTGTACCGAATAAAGACAAAGTCACCGCCGTCATGGCCGGAGTTTCTGATTACACGATACTCAGGCGTCTGTTCAGCCCGCCCGGCGACGGACTCCTTGATCTGCCGGATCAGGAGTTCTTCAGCCGTGAACTTTTGATCGATGGGATTTTTGAGGGACCGGATTAAGACATCGGCGAAGACGGAATGCCCCCTCCCCCCCGAATCATCCACCGGTTCATTGCCTCCGCTCGCAATGAGGACACGGGACGGCTTGCTCTTGAGTTTCTGCAGATAGCTTTCCCGCGACCCCCTTCCTGCCAGGTCGGGATCAATAGCTCTGGAAATGGTACCGGCATAGCAGCTATCGGCAACGACGAGAACCTGCATGGCCCGTGTGCGTTTGAGCTGGTCTGACACGCTTTTGGCCTCAATCCAGTTCGTCGGATCGCTTCGTTCCGCATCCACCGGCAGCCAGTACGATGTTTCCGTTTCCTTGTCCAGATAGCCGTGTCCTGCGTAGTATATGAGGAGTTGATCTTCCGGATTGAGTTTTCCCTTGAGCGCGTTAAGCCTTTTCATAATGTTCTGCCGCGTAGCTTTCTCATCAAGGATCAGTTCCGTTTGGAATCCGTAATCACTTTTAAGGATGTCCGCCACTCCTGTAGCATCGTTTACGGCGGTCTGGAGCCTGTCGAAATTCTTGTAGCGGTTAATTCCGATGACGAGGGCGTAATTACGCCCTTCACTTCTCATTGCCATGGAGGAATCGGGGGGAGGAGCGGGACGCACTTTTGCTTTTGGCGCTTCCTCCATCCTCTCAGCATGACGGACAATGGTAAACCGCCGCGAGGTATTATTCTTGTAAATGTCCATGGCCTCAACATTGATTTCATTTTCCCCTACCTTCAGAAGAATTTCCGCCGCGAAATTCCCTTTTTCATCGAGAGCGGCCTTCTGATCGTTTACGGTAATCCAGGCCACACCGCTTTCATCTTCCGCATATCCCCTGACGGTAAGGCTCTCTTCCTTTGCAGTAATTCTGATCCCTCGTTTTACCTGGGGCGATGTAATAGTGATCCGGGGAGGCTGTTTGTCCTTCCGAACTTGCTTTGCAACCACCGCGACAGGTTTTTCCTTGGGCCCCTCTGCAGGCTGAGGAGCAACGTATTGTGGATTCAACAACTTGACAATCTCCGGGTAGCCCCGCGCCTCCGCAATCTGAAGAGGTGTTTTTCCATAATAATCAGCCATGGTGGGATCAGCGCCCTTTTCGAGAAGCAGTCTTACGACTTCAGTGAAACCGTATTGAGCGGCCATGGTAAGAGGTGTACCGTATTTCCCGGCCCGGACATTTGGCTTGGCCCCCTTCTCCAACAGGAGTTTCGCCATATCGTCTTTTCCATAATAGGCAGCCCAGTGAAGAGGAGTAAAATCACTGCGTCCCACCTCATTTACATCGGCTCCTTGGTTTAGGAGAGCGATAACCGTCGCACGATCACCGCTGCTGACGGCTTTGCCGAGGCCTGTCCCACACCCTGCGAGGGCCAGAACCAAGAATAAAATCAAGAAAGACAGCTTTTTTTCCATATGAGACTTCCCGCCGATATGGCATGCTTTTTAATAAGTTGTATTTTAAATGCTAAGATACTTATATGTCAAGAGAATATCTCTATTGAATTTCGATCAAATCCTGACAGGGAAATATCCCCATTATCGGTTTTGATCACAGCTTCCTTTAATACTTTTTATCACTTACCGCATCAATACACACTTTTTTCTATACAATTAATTATATTGAGCTCCTTAGTTCCGCTTGAAAGTGGTATATTTCTGTGATAGCTTACACGGCTGCGAATTTGCAAATATACTCTATTCATTGGAGAACCAGATGGATTACAAAGACACCTTGAATTTACCAAAAACAGATTTTCCCATGAAGGCAAATCTTTCCCGGAAGGAACCGGAGTTGCTCAAAATGTGGGAGGATATGGATATTTATGAACAAGTCAGGCAGGCGTCAAAAGGAAGAAAAACCTATATCCTGCACGACGGGCCTCCGTATGCGAACGGCAACATCCACCTTGGCACGGCGCTTAATAAAGTGATCAAGGACATGGTCGTTAAATCAAAAAATATGTCCGGGTTCGACAGTGTGTATGTACCAGGATGGGACTGTCACGGTCTTCCGATTGAGCACCAGGTGGAGAAGGAACTGGGCGATAGAAAGAACGAGATGTCCCATGCGGATAAGCGGCGCTTCTGCCGGACTTTTGCCGATAAATATGTCAATATTCAGAGAGCTCAGTTCAAGCGTCTGGGTGTTTTTGGAGAATGGGGTAATCCTTATCTTACCATGTCCTATGACTATGAGGCGGCGACAGTGGACGAGTTCGGGAAGCTCTATTTCAACGGTGATGTGTATAAAGGGAAAAAGCCGGTATACTGGTGTGCTTCCTGTAAAACTGCCCTGGCAGAGGCCGAGGTTGAATATGCCGATCATATTACCCCTTCCATTTATGTCAAATTCCCCATGATCTCGGATGTAACGGAAGTCTATCCGAAACTGGCAGGAGAGAAAGTCAGTGTGGTGATATGGACGACAACCCCCTGGACGATTCCTCCCAATCAGGCTATTGCCGTACACAAGGACTTTATCTATGTTGCGGTCAAGGTAAACGGTGAGGTCTTAATCCTGGCAAAGGAACTCCTCGATTACTGTATGGATGCCTTTGGATATAAAAGTTATAAAGTTCTCGATGAATTCCCCGGCGCTGTTCTGGAGGGCCTTAAATGCAAACACCCCCTGTATGATCGGGAGAGCACTTTGATCCTGGCTCCTTTTGTAACCCTTGACGCGGGGACGGGGTGTGTCCACATCGCGCCGGGTCATGGTCAGGAAGACTATGAAATCGGGATGGAATATGGACTGGATAACTACGCCCCTGTTGATGATGACGGGAGGTATACCTCTGATGTGCAATACTTTGCCGGGCAGTTTGTGTTTGATGCGAATGCCTCGGTCATTAAAAAACTGGATGAGGTCCGTTTTCTGCTTGGTCATATGGATATGGAACACTCATATCCTCACTGCTGGCGATGCAAGAATCCTATTATATTCCGCTCCACGGAGCAGTGGTTTATCTCTATGGAAAAAAATGCCCTGAGACAGAAAGCCCTGGAAGCCATTGACACTGTCCAGTGGTTGCCGGCCTGGGGCCGTGACCGTATATCGGGGATGATCAAAAGCCGTCCGGACTGGTGCATCTCCCGGCAGAGGTTATGGGGGGTGCCGATTACCATGTTTTTCTGTGACAGCTGTAAAAGCGACCTCATGTCAGGGGATATTCTGAATCATGTGGTAAAGCTCATTGGCGAATATGGCGCCGATGTGTGGTTTGAGAGGGACACAAAAGACCTTCTGCCCGCAGGAACAGTCTGCCCTAAGTGCCGGGGCGAGCGATTTTCGAGAGAGACCGATATCCTTGACGTATGGTTCGATTCTGGTGTGAGTCATGCTGCCGTGCTGGAAAAGTGGGCCAATCTGAGTTCCCCGGCGGACATGTATCTTGAAGGCAGTGATCAGCACAGGGGATGGTTTCACTCCTCTCTCCTGGAATCTGTGGGGACAAGAAACCGCGCGCCGTATAGAACTGTGCTGACCCATGGTTTTGTCGTCGATGGTGAGGGGAAGAAAATGTCTAAATCTCTGGGCAACGTTATTGATCCGGATGAGATCATCGACAAGCATGGGGCGGAAATATTAAGACTATGGGTGGCCGCCGAGGACTATACGCAGGATATCAGAATTTCCGATGAGATACTTGCCCGCCTTGTGGAAGCGTACCGGCGCATTCGCAATACGAGCCGCTTCATCCTGGGAAATCTCTATGATTTTGAATACAAAAATATGGTTTCCTATGGTGATATGGAAGAAATCGACCGATGGGCTCTGCACAGGCTTCAGGAAATCATTCAGCGGGTAAGAGAGGCCTATAATCAGTACTATTTTCATATGGCGTTCTTCACCCTTTATAATTTTTGCACCGTAGATCTGAGCGCCCTGTACCTGGATGTACTAAAAGACAGGCTCTATACGTCGAAGGCGGATTCGAAAAAGCGCCGTTCAGCACAAAGCGCAATGTATATCATACTTGATGCGATGACGCGCCTGCTCGCCCCCATACTCACGTTTAGTGCGGAGGAGATTTGGCTGTCTTTACCCCTTTATGCCGGGAGGGCAAACAGTGTTCATCTGACACAATTCCCCGAAGTGAATCCTGAATTTATGGACGCAGGCCTGGCTCATAACTGGAGTACCATGATCGCCCTTCGGGGAGAGATTTCCAAAGCGATTGAAATGGCGAGGAAGAACAAAGTAGTCGGACATACCCTTGACGCCCGTGTGGATATTTCCCCTCCTGATAACCTCCGTTCATTCCTGGAAATGCATCGGGAGGACTTGAAAACACTATTAATACTTTCCCAGATCACTATTGTGGACAAGGATGAAATTAAAAATCCTTACATGAGTCAGGAATTTCCAGGCTTGACTATCGGGGTGACGAAGGCGCTGGGCAAAAAATGCGACCGGTGCTGGGTATATAGCGAGTCAGTGGGCGCCAACCGGGAACATCTGACCATTTGCGAAAGATGCGTGACGAATCTTTAGATATAAGGTTCATCTCCGAAAAATTTGCTTTCTTCTCCAGGATTCAAGGGGCCAAGGGATCAAGGATTCGAGTGAAATGCCAAGAAACGACAAGGAGTGAAAGGTTTGGCAGAAATTATATCAATTGTGTCTGGATATTTATTGATAAAATCATAAGATGGTAAACACTTGAACCCTTTACTCCTCGAACCCTCGAATCCTATTTGCAACCAAATAGGAGAAGAACAAAATTTGCTTAGAACGCACACCGTTAAATATGGCACACAATAATCAAAAGCAACGGACATATGATTTGAAAAAGAAGTACATTATTTTTTTTGCCACGGTGGCGCTGATAGTTCTCCTTGATGTTCTTACCAAAGCCTATATCAGCTCGACCATGTTCCTGCATGAATCATTTCCGGTCATCGAAGGATTTTTCAATATCACCTATGTCAGGAATCCCGGAGCTGCCTTCAGTTTCCTTGCCGATGCCCCGGCTGCGTTTCGTTCTATCTTTTTCGTCACGGTAACCTCGCTGGCGATACTATGCATTCTGTATTATGTCGCCAAAGATAAATTTGAAAATCCTCTCATGACATTCGGTCTTTCCCTGATTATGTCCGGTGCCGTGGGGAACCTTATCGACCGGGTGCGTTTGGGAGAAGTTATTGATTTTATTGACGTATATATAGGTTCGTACCACTGGCCTGCTTTTAACGTCGCCGATTCTGCGATATCCGTGGGGGCTTTCCTTCTGCTTCTGGAGATCTTCAGGGGAAATAAGTAGCACACTGGTTTCAAGTCCAAATAAAGCGGATCAGCGAAAACGATGTTTATGAACATTTACCTCAGTATCAAAAAGCTTCTGACGAGATTCTTCAGCCCGCAAAAGATGTTTCTCTTCAGTTTCGCCTCCGTGATCCTTATAGGAGCCTTTCTTCTCTGGCTTCCTTTTTCGGCGGGTCATGGCCAGATAAGTTTTATCGATGCCCTTTTCACATCCGCGTCGGCAGTATGCGTCACGGGCCTTGCCGTGATAGATATTGGTAAAGACCTATCTATAGCCGGGCAGATTATAACCCTGTTTCTTATGCAGATCGGCGGATTGGGAATCATCACATTTTCCGTTGTCCTTTTCGGACTGATGGGGAGAGGCATTTCCTTTAAGGGAAGAGATATTGCCCAGTCCACATTCCTCCATACGCCCCGCAGGGATTTCCTCGTGGTCCTGAAATGGGTCCTGGGACTTACTTTCATTATTGAGGCCACGGGAACATTTTTCTTGTTTGTCTGCTTTTCTCAGGATTATTCTCCCGGGTGGGCCTTCTATCATGCAGTGTATAACGCTGTTTCCGCCTTCAACAATTGCGGGTATTCCCTTTTCTCGGATAATCTGATGAAGTATCAGAGCGATATAATCGTTAATCTCACCATAATGGGATTGATTGTTCTGGGAGGGATAGGCTTTATCGTGCAGTATGAGATTCTTTCCACGTGGAGGGGGCTTCAGAAGAAACTGTCTGTACATTCAAAAATTGTTCTGATAATGACGGCGAGTCTGATCCTGGGAGGCGCCGCGTTTTTCTATCTCTTCGAAATGATCCTTTTTTCAATCCGTTACCCCCCGGACGGCGGGTTTTAATACGGTGGATATCGGTCAACTGACAAATCCGACAATCCTTGTTATGATTATGTTGATGTTTATTGGCGCCTCTCCGGGTTCAACCGGGGGCGGCATCAAAACAACAAGCTTTGCCCTTCTCCTCCTCATGATTTGGAACCGGCTAAAAGGGCAAGATCAGGTAAATGTCTTCAACAGGACCATTCCAGCGGAGATTTTAACACGCACAATTGCCATTATCTTTGCTTCCGCTTTTTCGGTCACGCTCATCACATCAATTCTCTTATTAATTGGAGGAGTGGGTAATTTGCCTCCTTCGGAGAGCCGTCATTTTTTTGTGGAATATCTTTTCGAGACAGTGTCCGCCTTTGGTACAGTGGGATTATCCATGGGAATCACGCCGCATTTGAGTACCGGTCAGAAACTGGCGATCATTCTCATGATGTTTGCGGGACGAGTGGGCCCGCTTACGCTCGCGTTTTCCTGGTATTCAACGAAAAGAGGATTAACATACGCGGAAGAGTCTGTTATGGTTGGTTGAGGAGGTTCAATAATGAAACGGGTGGTTGTGATTGGATTGGGCATATTCGGCTCTAATATCGTCAAGGAACTATATGAAAATGGCTTTGACGTCATTGCCGTTGACAAGGATAAAGACGCCGTTCATCGTATTAAAGATTTTACCACCAAGGCTATTGTTGCCGACGGCACAGATAATGAGGTAATGGATCATATCGGCATCCATGAGGACGATGTAGCCGTCATTTCCTTTGGTGAAGATCTCGCGTCCAGTACACTTGTCACCCTGCACCTGAAACAGATGAAGGTGAAAAACATTATTGTAAAGGCTCCCAATGAAGAGCACAAGCTCATCCTCGAGAAGGTCGGCGCGACGGATGTAATTATACCCGAGAAGGAAATGGCAAAAAAAGTAGCCCAGAGCCTGATATCTCCGAACGTTCTTGACTGTCTCCCCCTTTCAGAGGGGTACATGATATTTGAAATAGCTCCTCCGACCAGTTTTTTAGGAAAAAGCATCGCGGAACTGGAGTTGAGGACTAAATACCATATTGAGGTTATCGCCGTGAAAGACGTTCTGACAGACCATATTACTATGGTGCCGCCGGCCGGATTTAGACTCAAGGATGGAGAAATACTCGTTGTCATCGCGAAAGATAAGGATATTCAGAAAATAAAATGAGGTTTTTATGAGTGTCATCGTTGATTTTTCCATTTTTCCTATCGGCAAAGAAGAGAGCGTAAGTAAATATGCGTCCATGGCAGTAAAAATTATCAAAGAAAGCGGTCTGGCGCATCATATCAGTCCCATGGGTACATCCATAGAGGGCGAGTGGGACGAGGTCATGGGTGTGATCACGCGCTGCATGGAGGAGTTGAAAAAGGACTGCGGAAGGCTGTATATGACTATGAAAGTGGATTGCCGGGCAGGAGTCTCCGGGCGCATAGAGAGGAAAGTAAAAGCGGTAGAATAAGGTATCACCTTGTGAGCGTGTTATTTCAAAATGATCGTGGCATCAACGGCAACAACGCCATTCTCACCGATAATCAAAGGGTTTACGTCAATTTCCTGAATCCTGGGATACAGAAGTCCCATATTACCCACCGCGACGAGTATCCGGGATAGCTCTTCCCTGTTCACGAAGGGTTCTCCGCGGAAACCGTCGAGAATCTTCTGCCCCCGCATACGACTGATGAGCCTCAGCGCATCCTCTCCGGTTAATGGTGCGGGGGCAAACACTGCATCATTTAAGATTTCTGCCATGATACCGCCAAGTCCCAGCATAACACAGGGGCCGAACTGGGGATCGCGCACAAGACCCAGAATGAGCTCAATCTTACCTTTCACCTGCCTGTACAATACGATTTTACCCTGACCGTTCATTTTCTCCATTAACACCGCATACGATTGACGGACGTCCTCGATATTGTTGACACCCAGTCGAACCAGACCGAGTTCGGTCTTGTGCACTTTTCCTTGCTGCAGACCCTTCATGACAATCGGGAACCCGAGCCGTTCGGCGGTTTCTTCACACTGAAGTATATCATCAACAAGCTCCTCTGCGACTGTTGGGATACCGTGCCTCCGGAGAACGCGTTTTGATATATATTCATCCAGAGGCCCCACGTATTTCTTTTGCATTTCGTCCAGTTCGTCGAAAAAAACGGGAATCGCATCTTTGTCAGGGAAGCTATTCACCGCATAGGAAGGTTGTTGATGGCACACCGCAGCAAGACATTCCACGGCCCGGGATATTTCATGGAACACGGGGATACCGAAGGAGAGGGCTTGTTCCTTAAATCGAAAGGCCTCGTCGCGTCTTCCCAGGAGCCATATAAATACGGGCTTGCCCGATCTTTGCGCCTGCGCGGTCAGGTCGGCAAGATCGAGGCCGATCCGTATATTGCCGGCATAGGTATGTACAAATACGGCATCCACATTGGGATCGGCAAGGACCGCAGCGAGAGCCTTGCTGAACACATCAATTCCTGTTCCGACATGTTTTTCAATGGATGGCCACAGATCCACAGGGTTTCTCACGGGCATCCATGGAGGGAACAACTGCCCTATGTCATCTTTCGTGGCCTGGGAGAGCTCGGCGACGGAGAGCCCCCGCTCCTCCATAAAATCCGAAGAGACAATACCGGCGCCGCCGCTGAACGTGAGAACGGCGATGCGGCCCGATCCCTTTACCGGTCGGGACACCGCATCGAGAGACCGGCAGAGGTCCATCATTTGATGCAAATCCCTGGCTTCCGTGACACCCGCCTGTGCCAGGGCCCCCGAGATGATTATGTGATTGCCCGCCATGGATGCCGTATGGCTCATTGCCGCTTCAGCACCTTTCGTACTCCTGCCACCATGAAGGAGTACGATAGGTTTTGCACTCCCGCGGCACATGTCCAGAAAGCGTCTTCCGTCGGCAAAGGATTCCAGGTAAAGTCCGATGACGCGCGTATTTGTATCGTGAATCAGATAAGGGAGCAAATCACACTCGTTCACATCCATCTTATTGCCCACAGAGCACACTTTACTGATCCCCGTAATGCGGTGCGTCATGATATCGATGAGAAACCCTGCGGAGAGCAATCCGCTCTGGACGATAAGCGATATGGTGCCGGGCAACAATAGTCCACGCTGTAAGGCGCTCGGATCCATGAAGGAAAAAACATGACCGGAAACAGCATCCACAAGTCCCATGCAGTTGGGACCCCACAGACGAATGCCCGTGTGTTCGGATATGTCTTTTATTGACTGCTGCAGTGAAACGCCCTCCTGGCCGGTTTCCGCAAAGCCGCCTGATTCGATCATGACCCCCGGCACACCTTTGGCAGCACAATCCTTTATGGCCGCCGGTACAAGCTTCGCCGGAACAAACACTATGGCCAGATCAACATGCTCCGGAATAGCACTGACGGATGGATAGCAGGACAGACCTTCAATTTCACTATAACGAGGATTCACAGGGTATATGTTTCCCCGGTAACCGGTAATACAATTTTTCAGGATGGCAAAGCCTCCCTTGGAAGGATTAGGAGTTGCACCAACGACGGCAATTCCTTGCGGATTAAAGAAAAACTCCATACATAACCTCAATAATAACAATGCGTTTATGTTTGATTAGTCTCCAGAAAAGTCACTCTCGTCTCCAGGAATCAAGGAGTCGAGGGGCAAAAGATCATTTTGATATTTATGTTCAATATTTAAGAGGCACCCTATCATAACGGCCGTTTTCATTTCAAGGCTTTCATATGGTAATGCTGACTGGCAATATTCCGTGAGTAGCGCGGGGGTCATTTAGGTCTTAATTGTATGGGCTTTCAATATCCAAAAAGCACCATCCGCAATAGCTTGAGCAGATCTTCCGTCTTAAAGGGCTTGGCAAGAAAAAACTGACCACCGACGAGGTGGCTATCGGGTACTTCACTTGGTTTCACCGCACCTGTAAGAAAAATTACAGGAATATTGGCAGTATTAGGATCATCTTTCATTTCTGCCGCGACACTTGATCCGTCAATGTCAGGCATCATTATATCCAGTATCACGACGTCTGGTCTTAGACTCTTACATTTTCTTAATCCTTCCATTCCCGTAAATGCCTTATATACCTCGTAGCCATGTGCGGTAAGCTCCTCTTCCACTACCTCAACAATACCTCGTTCATCATCAACAACAAGAATTTTCGTTTTCATCGTACCTCCTCCCCTGCCATTATTCACCGACAGGCTTTTGGGGGGTATTTCGAACAGCGTAAACTATCGTTGTAGAAAATTATATGTAATTCCCGTGGTTTGTCAAGTATTTAATGAAAATTTGACGGATAAGAAAATCTTTTTCGTGTTTATATTTAAGGATTTTCCATGCTGAAAACGTGGAATAAAATCAATAAAAAAGTAAATCTGCGGCAATGGGTTGCATAGCGTGTTGAACAGGGATAATTATTCTGTCTTCTTTGCGTTTTCTTTGAGTTTTTCCAGTTCTTCCCTGTACTGTTCTGCCTGAGCCCTGATCATTTCGATTTCTTCCCTGGCCTTTGCCAGACTTTCCTCCTGCCTTTGCCTTTCTTCCCTGAGCTTGTCTTGAATCTCATCCAGACCGATATAGACTCCAAGAACACCGCCAAGGATCAAAATAATGGGTATTCCGCCTTTGAGGATAATAAGGAAATCAACCCACCATAAAATAAGACCTATAAGTCCAATAATTACGGCAACGGCACCGCCTATGAGCAATGACATGGTCTGACCTCCTTTTTCAAGCTGTTACGTGCGTATACCACAAAACGTGGGCTCAGACAAGATGAGAGTCTTAAAAAGGGCAATGCAAAAAATTGAACTGAAGTCATTGCCTAAAGGTGAGGATGTTTCTCCCAATTCCCGAGTGGGACAATAAATAGCAAAGTTTACGGGACGCGGGGAAAATATCCCTTGACTTTGTCATTGATGATTTCGTAAAAAAGTTGCACACACGGTAAAGAATGTGCGCCATTTATAAAATGGTATAATAAATTCTTTTAATAAATTATTTAGGAGGAGTGCGATGTTGAAAAAAATTATTACATCATTATGTACGCTCTGCATTCTGTTTACTGTTGCAAGCGGTGTCTTGGCGGCGGAACCGATCAAGATAGGGGCTCTGCTCGCGGTTACTGGTCCTCCGTCATTTCTGGGTGATCCGGAACGCAATACGGCTGTTATGCTGGAAACTCAGATTAACAACGCGGGCGGCATCAATGGACGCACGCTGAAAGTGATTATCTACGATACCCAGGGCGACGCGACCAAAGCGGTCCAGGCAGCCAATCGGCTTATTAAAGATGACAACGTAAGCGCCATTATCGGTCCCAGTACAACAGGGGAAACAATGGCCGTTATTCCCATCGTAGAAGCCGCGGGAGTTCCCTTGATTTCCTGTGCCGCAGGAATAAAGATCACAGAACCCACAAAGAAATGGGTTTTCAAAACTGCCCAGAACGATTCTCTCGCCGTGGAGCGCATTTACGATCATCTTAAGAAACGGAACATCAATAAAATTGCCATATTGACGGTTTCCGACGGATTCGGATCTTCAGGAAGGGAGCAGTTGAAATTAAAAGCAGAGAGTTTTGGTATCACCATCGTATCCGATGAAATCTACGGTCCGAAAGATACGGACATGACCGCCCAGATCGTGAAGATACGCGGCAGTAAAGCACAGGCGCTTATCTGCTGGGGAACCAATCCGGGGCCTGCGACGATCGCCAGAAACGCAAAACAGCTGGGGCTTACGATGCCGCTTTATATGAGCCATGGTGTATCGTCTAAAAAATTTATAGACCTGGCAGGCGATGCCTCTGAAGGAATAATTCTCCCTTCAGGACGGGTGATTGTTGCCCACATGCTTCCGAAATCCGACAAGCAGAAAAAGTCGCTTCTTGCCTATGTAAATAATTACAAAAAGCATTATAATGTAGGAGGGGATCATTTCGGCGGCCATGCATGGGACGCGGTTATGCTTTTGAAAGGTGCAATTGAACGGGGAGGCGATGCTCCCGATGCAATCCGCCAGGAATTGGAAAATACCCGCAACTTTAGAGGCATCGGTGGTATATTCAACTTCTCTCCTCAAGATCACGCAGGACTGACAAAGGACGCCTTTGTCCTCGTGACGATCAAGAATGGCAATTGGACGCTCGTAAAGTAACATTTACAAGAGGTTCATCGTCGAAAAAGTTGCTGTCATCTCCAGGATTCGAGGGGTCGAGGATGCGAGTGACTTGAGCCCTTGAATCCTTGAACCCTCGTATCCTTTTTGCAGCTCAATGGGAGACGAGCCTTTTTTATATATAACAATCCCATGGATCTTTCTGAAGATATACTGCAATATATCCTCTCCGGTCTCTCAACGGGCGCGATTTACGCCGTCATAGGGCTCGGTTTTGCCATCATTTATAATTCCACCAGCATAATAAACTTTGCCCAGGGGGAATTCGTGATGCTGGGCGGCATGCTGACGCTATTCTTTCATGTCACGCTCTTTCTGTCATTGCCGTTCTCCATTTTCCTTGCGGTTCTGGTTGCCACTGCTGTGGGTGCCCTGTTCGAACGCCTCGCCATCAGTCCCCTCAAAAATGCAGATCCTCTTATTCTCGTGATTATCACCATAGGCGGCAGCATTCTCATACGGGGAATCGCCATGCTTTTGTGGGGAAAAGATACATATGTTCTGCCCATGTTTTCCGGTGATGAGCCAATCGTTCTCTGGGGTGCCACACTTATGCCGCAAAATTTCTGGATTTTCGGGATTACACTGATAATCATCGTCGCCAACAGGCTTTTTTTCCACCACAGCATAATCGGCAAAGCGATGCGCGCGTGTTCTTTTAACCGCGTCGCATCAAGCCTTGTCGGGATCAATGTGAAACACACTGTTCTCTTTTCTTTTGCGATCAGCTCAGCCCTGGGGGCTGCGGCGGGAATCATAATCGCGCCGCTCACGATGACTTCCTATGACGTGGGCATTATGCTTGGCCTGAAAGGATTCTGCGCTGCCATCATCGGAGGCATGAGCGGCGGTATCGGGACCGTCGCCGGCGGTTTAATCGTCGGCGTTCTGGAATCTCTGGGGGCGGGTCTCATCTCATCAGGCTATAAGGATGCCATTGCCTTTATAATACTCCTCCTTATCTTATTTCTCCGGCCCCAGGGTCTGTTTGTAAAGGGAGACACGGAACGAGTGTAAAACGTGAGACAGGTATGAAACAGGAACTGCTGAAATTTTTTCTATTTACCGCTCTTATTGGTATCGCGCCGGTGTTTATCGGAAAGGGCTATCTCATAAATGTGTTTGTATTCGTCGGCATTTATACCATCTTAGCCGTTGCCCTGAACCTCCTGCTGGGACTTGCGGGACAAATTTCTCTTGGACAGGCGGCCTTCTTTGGCCTCGGCGCATATATTTCCGGCGTATTGACGGCAACACACGCGGTGAATCCCTGGCTTAGCATGGTCATTGCCGTCGTTACCGTAGGAATAATCGCTTTCATCCTCGGATTTCCCATCCTTAAACTAAAAGGACACTACCTGGCAATGGCGACACTCGGCATGGGAATCATCGTGTACATAATATTCAACGAAACCGTTGATATAACGGGCGGTCCTTCCGGCCTGTCTGGAATTCCCCATCTTTCCCTCGGCGGTATTATTTTTAACAGTGATCTGAAGAATTACTACCTGGTCTGGTTCTTTGCCGTCACGATCATTCTCCTTTCCGTCAATCTCGCCGCCTCCAGGATTGGAAGGGCTCTTCGGGCTATCCATGATTCCGAAGTAGCCGCCCGAATCATGGGGGTGAATGCACGACTGTTAAAAGTTCAGATATTCAGCATTTCCGGCGTTATTTCTGCTCTGGCGGGAAGTCTCTATGCACATACGGTAACTTTTATATCGCCTGCATCCTTCGGATTTAATGTCTCCATAGAACTCCTCACCATGGTAATTATCGGAGGCCTGGGCAGTATCTATGGATCTTTCCTGGGTGCTGCAATTTTGACACTCTTGCCCGAGTTTTTCAGGACCTTTCAAGATTATGATATTATCGTCTACGGCCTCACTCTGATCGTGATAACTATGTTTATGCCCGGTGGTCTTGTCCGGGGTGTACCTCTTCTCTTCAGATCTTTGTTCAAGAAGGAGCCTATGCCCCAATCAAACGAAAAAAGAGGATAGGGTAAAGAGAGGGGATTCCCCGTTGTTAAGAATAGAAAGCATAACAAAGATCTTCGGGGGCCTGAAAGCCTTGGATGAAGTTTCTTTCACCATAAGCGCGGGAGAGATCACGGGCATCATCGGCCCCAACGGAGCCGGCAAGACGACCCTTTTTAATATTGTCACAGGTATCTATAGCCCCACATCGGGCAAGGTCTTTTACGAAGGAAAAGACATAACGGGCTTTCCCCCGGAAAAACTCGCCGGGCTCAGCATGGTACGCACATTTCAGGGTATTGAATTGTTCGGCCGCATGACCGTTCTCGAAAACGTCATGGTTGGCCTCCATACCAAGTCGCGTAGCGGCATTATTGCGTCAGCATTCAAGTTGCCCGGCCATGTGCGGGAAGAGCGCCGCATCAGGGAGAGAGCTTCTTCCTGGCTTGAATTCGCCGGTCTCGCAGATCTCGCGAATACGGAAGCAGCGAATTTGCCCTTCGGTAAGGGGAGACTGCTGGAGATAGCCCGCGCCATGGCCATAGAGCCTCACATCATCCTTATGGATGAACCGGCGGCAGGGCTGAACAGCAGAGAGACATCCGATCTCGCCGATCTCATCAAGAAAATCAAGGAATCGGGGATTACGGTGGCCCTTGTCGAACATGATATGGATCTGGTTATGGAAATCTGCGATCGGATCGTGGTGCTCAATCTCGGTCATAAGCTTGCGGAAGGATCACCTCGGGAGATCCAGGAAGATGAGAAAGTAATTACCGCGTACCTGGGAGAGGACTGATGCTGAGAATCAAAAATATCAATACATATTACGGGAAGCTCCATGCCCTGAAAAACATCTCCCTCCATGTCGGTGCCGGGGAAATCGTTGCCCTCATTGGCGCCAATGGTGCCGGCAAGACGACGATTTTGAATACGATTTCCGCAGTAACACCTCCTTCGAACGGTGAAATCCATTTTGAAGGAAGCGCGATACACAATCTTTCACCGGATGTCATAGTCAGGCGCGGTATCTCACAAGTCCCCGAGGGGAGACAGATTTTCAAACCCCTTTCTGTGGAGGATAACCTCGAACTTGGTGCGTATCTGCGCTATCGGTCCCACGAAAAAAGAAAAGAGATACAGCAGGATAAAGAAACGGTGTACGTGCTGTTCCCGCAACTTCTGGAAAGGCGAGCGCAGCTTGCCGGAACACTCTCGGGAGGTGAACAGCAAATGTTGGCCATAGGCCGTGCCCTCATGGCAAAACCGAAGTTGCTCCTCCTTGACGAACCGGCCATGGGACTTGCACCCATGCTGGTCCAGGAAATCTTCCGGGTAATCGAAGAACTTCGCAGCCGGCGGGGCACCTCTGTACTCTTAGTGGAACAGAATGCGCGGGTGGCGCTCAAAGTTGCTGATCGGGGTTATGTTCTGGAGACGGGCAAAGTAATACTCGAGGAAACGGCATCCGAGCTTCTCGCGAATAAGGATGTGCAAAGGGCATATCTCGGAAAGGACAAGAAGGAAATCTGGGAGCGTTAGTGCAAAAAGGAAGATTTTAATATTTTCGGAGGTAATAATTGTCGCCGGAGGTGATTATGAAGATATGGGACACTAAACATGAATGTATGCCGAGGGAAGAGCTGGAACAGCTTCAGCTGGAGAGGTTGCAAGCAACTCTCAACAGGGCTTATAAGAATGTAGCCTTCTATCGCAAGATGTTTCACGAATCAAATATAATACCCGAGGATATGCAGGCGCTTTCAGGTCTGGCAAGGATACCCTTCACCACTAAGGAAGACCTGAGGCTGAACTACCCTTACGGTATGTTTGCCGTTCCCTTAAGAGAAGTTGTCCGGGTACATTCTTCGTCGGGAACAACAGAAAAGTCTGTCGTCGTCGGGTATACAAAAAATGACATTAAAGCATGGACGAACCTTGTGGCGCGAGTTATGACAGCGGCGGGTGTAACCCGCGATGATATGGTACAGATTACATTCAGTTACGGCCTTTATACCGGCGCCTTCGGTTTTCATTACGGTGCGGAAGCCATAGGGGCAAGCGTGATCCCCACGGGCACAGGTAATACAGATAAGCAGATCATGATCATGCAGGACTACAAAACAACGGCCCTTGTGTCCACACCGACGTACGCCGTGACCCTGTCGGACAGGATGGAGAAGCTAAACGTGAATCCCAAAGGATTATCACTCCGGGTAGGTCTTTTCGGCGGGGAGCCATTATCGGAAACCATGCGCACGGAAATTGAAGCAAGGCTCGGCATCACCGCCACGGATAATTATGGGCTCTCCGAAATCATTGGTCCCGGCGTGGCAGGAGAATGTGAGCATAGATGCGGCATGCATATCTTTGAGGATGCCTTTATTCCGGAGATTATCGATCCGCTAACGGGAACACCGTTGCCCGCGGGCAATGTGGGAGAGCTTGTACTGACATCACTTACAAAAGAGGCGTTTCCCATGATACGCTATCGTACGGGAGACCTCACCTCCCTTGAGTTTGCACCTTGCAAATGCGGAAGAACCATGGTCCGCATGAATAAGACAATGGGACGGTCAGATGATATGCTCATCATCAAGGGAGTGAATGTGTTCCCATCACAGATAAGGACTGTACTCACTGCTATTGTAGGAACAGAGCCGCACTATGAAATCGTGATAGACCGGAAGGGCGCCCAGGATTGTATGGAAATACATATCGAGGCCGCCGAAGGTATCTTCTTCGATGAAATGAAGATGCAGAAAGCCTTTCTGGAAATGGTGGAGAAAAAGATACGGTCAGTGATCGGCCTCAGCGCCACCGTGAAACTCGTCGCCCCCAACACGGTCACCCTCAAGGAGGGAAAATCGGGACTGGTGATCGATAGGCGCACTATGTAACGGTAGAAATCTCAGACCTGCATTCTCTTGACAGTGAGTTTTTATCCCGATATTTGAAGCTCTCCGCAGTACACTGCGGAGAATCTTCGATCCATGAGGAAGAAATCTACATTCTCAGGGGAGACTCATAAGCTCATCAAGCTTTTTCTTCGTTTCTTCAACAACTTTTTTTTGTCTCTCCCACATTTCGCGCCAGTAAAGTCTCTGGTTATAATTGGCAGCCGCCTGCATATTCAGCCTGTAATTTTCTTCACGAGTTAATGCTTGTTCCCAGTCGCCTCTGGCGGCTCTGATTTTTCCCTCTTTTTCTGTTCCTGCATCCTGGACAGTTTGTGTTTTTTCCCTCTCTTTTTCCTTCGCTTGGTCCAGCTCTAATCGTTTTTCTTCCGTCACGTCCGCTGGAGAATCGGGAACGCGTGTGTAATCAGGCGGAGGATTATCGGTTATGACATACGTGCCCTCCTCATCGATATATTTATAAAGCATTTGTCCGTCGGCATATCCAGGTGCAGCCATCCATGCAAGCAGGATCATGAATAGGAGTCCTGATTTTATTAAGGCATGGTATATATTTGCAGCCATTCTTCGGTTCCTCCCGATAATGAAAAAAAGAATTACTGTTCTCATTAATGTACTGATCACCTTATTACTGTATTTTATATCACAATTCTTTTGACACACGGTAACATTTTTCGTTACACTTGACCCGTGAAAAAAGTAAACCGTTGCAAAAAACGTATCGTCCTTGTCCATCCACGAGGATTTAACTGGTTCCCGGGTTGCCGCGATATTACCGATGTCGCCAACCGCATGGTTCCCCAGGGTCTCCTTTCCATTGCCTCATACCTGTTACAGCATGGCCATGATGTGTATGTATATGATTGTCTCGGTTCCGGCGTCCCTTTCGATCTCAACGCTCAAGTTAAAGCTATTCTGGCATATGAACCGCATATTGTCGGATTTTCAACCACCACGTCTTCGTTCCTCGATGCCGCCGATATGGCACACGCAATCAAGGGATACTCTCAGCGCATTATTACCGTCTGCGGAGGGGTGCATGTATCCGCCCTGGAAGGCGAGCTGCTCCGTGTCTACGACGCTTTTGACTTTCTCTGCCCGGGTGAAGGCGAGATGGCCATGGCGGAACTTGCGGATGGATGGGAACCGGCAGAAATCAAAGGTCTGATCTGGCGTCAAAACTCCCGGGTAATTACAAATCAACGACATCCCCAGATAGCCGACCTGGACACGCTCCCCTTCCCGGCCTATGAAAAGCTCAAAGGCTTTCCCGGCGATTACCATCTGCCGTTGTTCAGTTACATCAATACCCCCGGGGCAACAATGATCACATCCCGGGGCTGCATATATCAATGTTCTTACTGCGACCGCTCTGTGTTCAAGAAGGGATTCCGTTATAACTCAGCTCCTTACATTTACGACCACATGAAACATTTGCGGACGAAGTTTGGTGTGCGGCATATTAACATATATGATGACTTGTTTACGGCAGACCGCGCGCGTATTGTTGAGCTCTGTGAAAAGCTTACCCGGTACCCCCTGGGAATACATTTCAACTGCGCCGTCCGGGTAGGCTACACGGATGATGAACTGCTTACAATGCTGAAAGGGGCAGGGTGCCTCATGGTTTCTCTGGGCATTGAATCGGCGGACCCGAAAATACTGGCCAGGCATAAATCGGGGGTTTCGCTTAGGGACATACAGGATACGGTCAGACGAATCCAGTCCTCAGGGATCAGGGCAAAGGGGCTGTTCATGATGGGGTTGCCGGGAGAAACAGAAGATTCTGTTCGACGCACTTCCGATTTTATTATATCATTGGAGCTGGACGATATGAATATGTCTAAATTTACGCCCTTCCCCGGTGCGCCGCTCTGGTCAACCATCAGGGAAGAAGGCGCTTTTCATGAAGACTGGCGCCTTATGAATTGCCTGAATTTCGTGTTTGTCCCCAGGGGTATCGCATCACAAGAGAGACTGGATCAGCTCTATAATGAACATGTGAAGCGCTTTTATTCCGATCCTGGTTGGCGCAGGAAATTCCGTCGCCGTCTCTGGCAGCACCGTAAAAGCATTCTGTATCTCATCCGTCATTTGCCGTCATTCTGGTCGGCGAAACGCCAGTTTGAGCCTAGTAGATGAAGACCTGCTGGAAAGTAAACTGCCACCAGCTAAAGCTGGTGGCTTCAGGGTTCAAGGATTCAAGGGGTCAAGTGATCAAGTGAAAACATTTTCTTCATTACCCTCGAATCCTGGAATCCTCGACCCCTCGAACCCTTGGAGCGCAAAAGATTAAACGAAAGTATTTGCCTAAAGGTGAGGGTTTTCTCCCAACCCCTGGGTGGGACAATAATATTATGAGGCGAATATGCACATTACTCGCGGATTGACGGCAGCGTTATTACTCATCGGTTTTTTATTACCCCACCATGCTCTCTGTGAGGAAAAGCCTCTCTGGGAAGTGGGCGCGGGGCTGGCATTTCTTCGCCTCCCCGATTACCGTGGTTCCGATGAAAGCAGGATTTATTTCCTTCCCTATCCCTACGTCATCTACCGGGGCGATATTTTGAAAGTAGACAAGGAGCGCATTTCGGGGCGTATTTTCAAAACGGATCGGGTTCTCCTTGATGTGAGCATTTTCGGCAGCGTGCCTGTGGACAGTTCCAAAAATGAGGCCCGCAGAGGTATGCCGGATTTGGACCCGACGTTTGAAATTGGTCCTTCCCTGGATTTAACGCTTCTGGAAAATAAAAAGGATCAGTATAAATTAAAAGTCACCTTACCAGTGCGTGCTGTTTTTGCAACGGATTTTTCCTCCGTGCACCACGAAGGGTGGCTATTCAGTCCGAGACTTCATTTTGAAAAAGACAATATAATCGCAGGGAGCGGCGTAACATTGGGAATATCGGCGGGCCCAATGTTTGGGAGCAGTGACTATCATACATACTACTATTCGGTCGATCCGGCGTATGCAACTCCATCACGGCCTGCCTACTCTGCCCGTGGCGGCTACACCGGTTCCACGCTGATCGTTGGTTTGAATAAGCGATTTAATCAATTTGTCTTTCATACCTTCTTCAGCATGGATCATCTCCAGGGCGCCGTGTACGAAGACAGTCCGCTGGTAAAAACAAAAAATTCCTACATGTATGGATTCGCCGTATCATGGATTTTTCTCAAATCGGAAAAGCTCGTCAACGCGGAAAAATAATTTGACAATAGAGGGGCTTTTCATTACATTACATACCATTGAAAACCCTCTCAGCCGGAGAAATCCTCTATGTCTAAATTCCGCATATCAATGCTGACACTCTTTATCCTCTTCCTGTCCATTCAGGTATTGTCCGCCTCTATTCCCCTGAGCCGGTGGGTGTCCCTGCGTTCCGATGCCAGGGAACAAGTGTGGACAGCCGGGAAGGCTTCTCCACATCCCAGGAGGAAAAGGCAAACCTGAACGCGGTGGAAGACGAGAAAGATCGTGAGGATACGGCATACAAAAACGCTATCGTCAGTGCCAACAGGGAATTCGTCCGGGGCAAAAAGCGGCGGGATGATCTTACGACCCAGTTCCAGGCAGTTTCCACGGATATGGAAGAGCAGCAGAAAAACATTAAAACGATCAAAACGGGTATCGAAAATCTGGACAGCCAGGTGGCCCGTTACAACCAGGACATCAAGGCTCAGCAGGATTCCCTGAAAAAATGGCTCCAAACGGAAAAACAGGGAGAAGCGCTTGTCGCGGTTATTTTTACCCGTGGGTTCAAGGATAAGGCCCACACATTAGAAAGCATGGCGGATCGGGCCTCGGCGCCTCTCATGGCGCAGTATATGGGTACGTATATTCAGTCCTTCACACAAGTTATTGATTCCGTGCTTTCCGTCGATTTCATCCGCGCCATCGAAGAGGGAACGGCCAAGTGGAACAATGAGGAACCTTTGCGCATCGAGCTGGACAAGGGGAATAGGGGGACGACCTATCTGCGTCTGAAGCGCTATGAGTTATATCCATTCCAATCTCCCAAAGGAGGCATTGTAAAACCCTCTTCAGACAAAAATATTCAGGCCACGGTGATAACCGCAAGGAAAGAACTGGACAATTTCCTCTCCCAGAACGGGTATTCCGCAGCGATTTACGATTTGGAGCGCGCGAACAGACTGATTAAAGAAACCTCTCAGATGAATACGAGTGCCGGTGATGGTCTCCAGGAGCAGGTTCGTTCATTCCAGGACAGGATCAGTTCTCTCCAGGAAAAGATCAGCTCCGCCCAGACGGAGAAAGGGATCCAGGCCTCTCTCCTTGCGAAGAAGGAGGGGCAATACAAGAAAGCGCTTCAGGATACAGAGGCGGTGCAAGCGAAGAAAGATGAGGTCGACCGGTCTTTCCAGCAAGTCCAGAAATCCCTTCATGAGATCCGGCGTGTCCGGGAATCCATTATTGTGAAAACCGCCCTGGCAACGACCCGTGGGTCCCAGAGCCCGGCCGAGGCTTCCGCTGAGGCTATTATAGACAAACTGGCGGAGGTGAGAAATGACGCAAAGACACAGCACTCCACGTCCACCACGGAGGTGACTAATTTTCAGGTCACCGCAGAGTCATCCATGCAGGCCGTTACAGACGCCCGCATCACTTCAGTCCGGCTGATTTCTTTCATTAATGAAGGAGATAGCGTCCGGGTAAAAATGGCATTCCGGGTAAGAACAGTCCTGGAGGAGCAAGGAGAGGAAGGCGCTCGGGAAAAGCCGCAGCCGCCCCCGACAGTCAAAACGCGTAAAAAAGTAGCCCGCGTAACCCCTCCGGTGGAAGACGAGAAAAGAAGAACCGTCGTAACGCCCGAACCGGTGAGACAACCAGTAAAAAGAAACCCTAAAGCCCTGGGGTCCGCCGAGGCCAAGGACGTCTTGTTCGAGATAATCAGCATCAAGGTATTGGGCAACGAGATCACAGTCCTGGTAGACGTGACAAACCTGACGGAAGATAACCGTTACGTGGCGATCTACGATGAGGCCTACCGCTGGACAAAATCCAAGCTCATAGACCCCGCAGATAAAGAATATGTAGTTTCACAGGTGGTGTTCTGGAAAGGAGATCAGAAGACCTCCATGTACGATGCAGGGAATCGGGGCGTGCCGCTCGATGCAAGAGCAACACAGACGGCGCAGCTCACTTTTAAGAAAACACCCTCCAATCTAAAAATGATCAAGAAGCTCACGATCCACCCTTTCGTGTATTGGCGCAGGGTATTTTGGACCTGGCAGGAACAGGATCTGGTCTTCCAAAACCTCAGAGTAAGCCGTTAGAGATCCCACATTATAGAGAGAAAAATCCGTGCCCATGGTTCGAAAAATCGCCGCACGCCTTGCCAAAACGAAATATGTCCGTGAGGCGCTGGAAGATACGGCGGATCTGAAGTCAATACGGATACCGCGCTCCCCCCGTATGATCGCAGGGCTCATTCTCATCGGTTTCAGTTATA
>PDVJ01000007.1_pt2 | contig 38148 bp, 37 predicted proteins | sample 1369811 | NCBI WGS metagenome assembly PDVJ01 (sample SAMN07795376, study PRJNA414565) | Alkali sediment metagenome, whole genome shotgun sequencing project. | reverse complement strand
GTGAAATACCTCGAAAATCTGGGATTCAAACCCTATATGTGCGCAAGCGAAGACGAAGCGAGGGCACTAGCTGCAACATTGCCCGATCAGGGTCAATGGCCGTGCCTCTTTACCTCCAGCGATACAACAGGTGAAAAAGATTTTGAAGAATTTTTTACCGACAGCGAAACTTTGGATATGGAACGCTTCTGCAATCTAGGCATTATCAAAAATGAACCAGCATACAACGAATCAAAACTTAATGATTTCACGGATACAATAGATCAGCTGAAAGCAGCGCGAGCATGGACAAAAGATCAAATTGTTGAATTATTTCATGAGATGATCCCCGATTTTGGCCACAAAGAGACCGGAAAATATCTCGACGGGAAAATGTAAATGTTTTACGATACCGTCAATTTTATCCAAAACCTTTATCGGACGAAAAAATTCATCCCTCTGCACGAACCCCGTTTTAACGGCAATGAAAAAGCATATCTGAATGAGTGCATTGATAGCACATTTGTTTCGAGTGTAGGAGAGTTTGTCGATCGTTTTGAAACAGAATTTGCCCATACCGTCGGAGCCAAATATGCAATTGCCACGGTCAACGGGACGGCCGCATTGCACATTTCCCTGATCTTAGCCGGGGTAGAACACGATGATGAAGTCATAACTCAGCCGCTTACCTTTATCGCGACTTGTAATGCGATCAGCTACATTGGAGCTAGCGCAATCTTTTTGGATGTGGATTTGGAAACGATGGGACTCAGCCCTGTTGCCTTAAAAAGCTTTTTGGAACAAGAGTGCATTGTATCGGACAAAAAATGCATCAACCGTTCTACTGGAAAAACAATCAAAGCATGTGTGCCGATGCATACATTCGGACATCCGTGCCGTATCGATGAGATTAAAACGCTGTGTGATGCGTGGCATATTTCTTTAGTAGAAGATGCCGCAGAATCTCTCGGGAGCTATTACAAAGAGAAGCATACCGGGACGTTCGGCCTCTTAGGGGCATTTAGTTTCAATGGCAACAAGATCATCACAAGCGGCGGCGGCGGGGTTATTGTCACAGACGATGAGACATTGGCGAAGCGGGCCAAACATATCACGACTACGGCCAAGATTCCTCATAAATGGGAATATATCCATGATGAGATCGCGTATAACTATCGCCTCCCCAACCTTAATGCGGCACTGTTGTGCGCACAACTCGAGCAACTTGAAAGTTTTTTAGAGAATAAGCGGAAACTGGCTACTGAATATAAACAATTTTTTACCGTTCAAAACATCCAATTTATAGAAGAACCGATGGATGTCCGCTCCAATTATTGGCTTAATGCTATCCTTTTGGACGATATACAACAGCGAGATGAATTTTTGGAATACACAAACAGTAATAGTGTAATGACACGGCCGATTTGGGCGTTGATGAACAAATTGGAGATGTTCAGACAATGGCAATGCGGTGAACTCAAAAACGCCCTCTTTTTGGAAGAGCGTGTCGTCAATATCCCCAGCAGTGTAAGACTATGAAACCTCAAATCCTCTTGATCGGCGGCGGTGGGCATTGTAAATCCGTTATAGACATCATCGAGCAAGCAACTCACTATACCATTGCCGGAATCATAGATCAAAAAGAATACCTCGGGCAAAAGATATTAGGGTATGAAATTATCGGATGTGATGATGATTTAGAAAAGCTTTTCACTCAGTTTAAATACGCGATGGTAACCGTGGGGCAAATTAAATCTCCCGATCTCCGAATCAAACTTTTTAATCAATTACAATCGATTGGCTATGAAATACCTCCGATTATCTCACCGCGTGCTTATGTTTCTAAACATGCATCCATTGGTAAAGGAACAGTCATTATGCACGACGCCCTTGTCAATGCAAATGCCAAAGTAGGGGAAAATTGCATTATCAATACCAAAGCGCTTATTGAACACGACAGTATAATTGAAGATCATTGCCATATCTCTACTGGAGCAATCATAAATGGAGGCACCCTCATCCATCAAGGGACATTTTTTGGGAGCAACGCCATATCCAAAGAAGCAATAGTCATTCATGAACGCTCCTTTATTAAAGCGGGGAGTGTCGCCAAATGAGCATATTTATCATTGCAGAAGCAGGTGTCAATCATAATGGCTCATTAGACTTGGCAAAACAGCTAATTGATGTTGCTGCCAATGCGGGTGCCGATGCTGTCAAATTCCAAACCTTTAAAGCTGATACCCTCGTCTCCAAAACAGCCAAAAAAGCAGCATACCAGCAACAAACAACCGATGCTTCCGAATCACAATACGATATGATCAAAAAGCTCGAACTCGATAAAGCGGCGCATCACGAACTGCTAGCCTATTGCAAAACGAAAAATATTCTCTTCCTCTCTACCCCTTTTGACCACGACAGCATCGACCTGCTTGATAGCCTCGGGATGGGAATTTTAAAAATCCCAAGCGGTGAAATTACCAATCTCCCCTATCTACGTCATATCGGCTCTTTAAAAAAAGAGGTAATCCTATCATCTGGCATGGCGGATCTTGGGGAAATTGAAGATGCATTGGCTATTTTGATCGCATCGGGAACGCCAAAAGAGCAGATCACCGTTTTGCATGCGACCACCGAGTATCCATGCCCTATAGAAGATGTCAATCTTCGCGCAATGCAGACGATAGAAAAAGCCTTTGGGATAAAAACAGGCTATTCGGATCATACTAATGGCATCGAAGTACCTATTGCAGCAGCGGCGATGGGAGCAACGGTCATCGAAAAACATTTCACATTGGACAAAACGATGGAAGGACCGGACCACAAAGCGAGTTTGGAACCGGATGAACTAAGGGCAATGGTCGTAGCTATTCGCAATATTGAACTAGCATTGGGAAACGGAGTCAAAAAACCAAGCCCTAGCGAACTCAAAAACATGAGTATCGCACGAAAAAGCATCGTCGCTTCTCGCCCGATAGTCATAGGGGAATGCTTGAGTGCTGAGAATATCACCATCAAACGACCAGGAAGCGGTATCAATCCAATGCGTTATGATGAAATCATCGGTACTATTGCGCTTAAAAATTATCAAGAAGATGAGCTGATATGAGAAAAGTCTGTGTCGTCACCGGAACCCGTGCAGAGTATGGATTGCTCTACTGGCTGATGAAAGAGATAGAAGCTGATGCAGAGCTGGAACTTCAAATTATCGTAACCGGTATGCATTTGAGCCCCGAATTTGGTCTTACCTACAAGGAGATCGAAAAGGAGTTTACGATTACCAAAAAAATCGAAATGCTCCTCTCCAGCGATACGTCGGTCGGCATATCTAAATCAATGGGATTAGCACAAATCTCTTTTGCAGAAAGCTTTGAAGAGCTAAGACCTGATATCATCGTTGTATTAGGAGATCGATATGAGATATTCAGTGCCGTGAGCGCAGCGATGATCGCCCGCATCCCGATAGCCCACCTACACGGCGGCGAAACGACAGAAGGGGCATTTGACGAAGCCATACGTCACAGTATTACCAAAATGAGTCATTTGCATTTTACCGCTGCCGAAGAATACCGTCGTCGAGTTATACAACTGGGTGAACATCCCCAAAGAGTATTTAATGTCGGAGGAATGGGGATCGAAAATATAAAGAGACTAAAGCTTTTATCTAAAAATGAGCTTGAGCAATCTATGGATTTTAAACTCGGCGAAAAAAATATACTCGTTACCTTTCATCCGGTGACATTAGAAAATTCGACGGCAAAAGAGCAGTTTCAAGAACTGCTTGGGGCTGTAGACGAGCTACAAGCAACACGGATTATTTTTACGAAAGCCAACAGCGATACAGACGGTCGCATTATCAATCAAATGATTGATGAATATGTTGCTAAAAACAAAGATAAATCGGTAGCCTTTACCTCATTAGGACAGTTACGATACCTAAGCGCATTACAGTTTATGGATGCGGTAGTAGGGAATAGCTCTAGCGGTTTGTTAGAAGCGCCAAGCTTTAAAATAGGTACGATCAATATTGGAGAAAGACAAAAAGGACGTCTGAAAGCTCAAAGTATTATCGATTGTTCCCCGACAAAAGAAAGTATATTAAAAGCTTTGGATAAACTTTCATCTAACCAATTTAAAGAACAGCTTCAAACTGCAATTAATCCGTACGGTGATGGTACAGCAAGTCAAACAATAGTGAATCTTTTGAAGAATATAGAATTAACAAGTATCATAAAAAAAACTTTTTACGATGTTACGATGGAGAAAAAATGAGAACAAGAATAATTGCTAAACTGGATGTCAAACCCCCTTTTGTCGTTAAACCGGTCCATTTTGAAGGTCTCCGAAAAATTGGGATGCCTGTTGAATTGGCCAAAAAATATTATGCGCAAGGTGCTGATGAAGTAATGTACATTGATATCGTTTCATCCTTGTATCAGAGAGAAATACTTTTTGATGAGATAGAAAAAACGGCAAATGAGTTGTTTATCCCTTTTGGCGTTGGTGGCGGTGTTAAAACAATTGATGATTTTTCAAAACTTTTTCATGCAGGAGCGGATAAAGTTCTTATCAATACCCATGCCGTTCAAGAAAACCCTGACATCATTAATCAAGCAGCAGAAATTTTTGGGAATCAAGCAGTAGTCGTGAATATCGAAGCCAAGCGATGGGATAACTGGTGGGAATGTTATACCGATTGCGGCAGAGTTCAAAGCGGAAAAGATGTTATTCAATGGGCGCAAGAGGTAGAGAAACGGGGAGCGGGGGAAATTTTGCTTCAATCTGTTGATCACGATGGCAGACAAAGGGGTTTTGATTTAGAACTAGCAAAACAAGTAGTACAAAGCGTCAATATCCCTGTCGTTGTAACAAGCGGTGCGGGAAAACTTGAAGATATAAAAGCACTTATCCAATATGCTGCACCTAGTGGAGTTGCAATTGCCAGTTTACTGCATTATGACAAACTGACTATTAAAGAGATCAAAGCTTATTTATCTGCAAATGGAATTGAGGTATCAAAATGAGCCAACTCATTGGACTTATTAATTACGGAATAGCAGGAAATACGCATAGTATTAAAAAAGCCATCGAGAAAGCGGGTGGATCGGTTAAAATTATTAATACAGCCGATGAGTTGGCAGGTGTTGATAAAATCGTCATTCCTGGTGTCGGTAGTTTTAAAGATGCCATGCAAGAACTGACAAAAGACGCTCTCCTAGAACCGCTAAAAGATGCTATAAAAACAAAACCGACATTGGGGATTTGTCTGGGCATGCAAATCCTAGCCAACATAGGATTTGAATATGGAAAAACCGAAGGTTTAAAGGCTATTAACGCTGAAGTCAAACCCATGTTAGTCGATGCCAAAGTTCCACATATGGGATTTAATCGTATAGATGTCGTAAAATCGAATGCTCTTTTATTAGGATTAGAAAGCGAAGAATTTTATTTTATGCACTCCTATGAAGTTGTTAACTACACAGATATCATCGCTTTAACAAATTATGCTGAGCATGAATTTGTTTCTGCTATTCAAAAAGAAAATCTTTATGGGGTACAGTTTCATCCAGAAAAAAGCCGAGATGCCGGTATTCAACTCTTTAAAAATTTTATAGCGCTGTAGGAGACAAAAAATGAGTGAACTATTTGGAAAATACGGGCTGCCTCTTGAAGTAAAATTTTGTAAAAAATGTACTATGAATAATCAAAGACCTTCTTCAACCGTTGAATTTAAACAAAAAGAAGGTGAAAACAAGAGAACATTGGCCTTCGGTGAAGATGGGATCTGTGAGGCGTGTAAATACGCTGAAAAGAAAAAAACCATCAATTGGGATGATCGAGAAAAAGAGCTCATCGAACTGTGCAACAAATACAGACGCAACGATGGTCGATACGATGTTGTTGTCCCTGGAAGCGGTGGAAAAGACAGTGTTCAAGCCGCCCATATGCTCAAATACAAATACAATATGAATCCTATTCTTATCACATGGCCACCCGCACTTTATACTGATATTGGCCGACGTAATTTTGAATCCTGGCTCAATGCAGGATTTGCAAATTATACTTATAACCAAAATAAAAAACTGCATAGATTTTTAACACAAAGCGCATTTTTAAATCTCGGGCATCCATTTCAGCCCTTTATTTTAGGGCAAAAGAACTTGGCCCCTAGACTCTCTGTATTACTAAACATTCCACTGGTTATCTTTGGAGAAAACGAAGCAGAATACGGTAACGCTATCGAAGACAACGAAAAGCCTACGAGAGACCCTAAATATTACAGTGCGGAATTAAGTATCTCTGATTTAGTCCTAGGTGGTGTACCCGCAAAAGATCTCATTCATGATTTTGGATTTAAATTATCCGATTTGGAAGCTTATTTTCCAGTAAATCCTTATGATTTGCAAAAAACGGGAACAACCGTTCACTATTTGGGCTATTACGTCAAATGGCATCCGCAAGAAACATATTATTATTCGATTGAAAACAGTGATTTTATGCCAAATGATCATCGCACAGAAGGAAGCTTTAGTAAATACAGCTCACTTGATGATAAAATTGACTGGCTTCACTACCACACTACGACCATTAAATTCGGAATTGGCAGAGCGACCTATGATTCTGCGCAAGAGGTTCGCAATGGGGACATTACCCGAGATGAGGGGATCGCATTAATCAAACGGTTTGACGGAGAATTTCCCGAACAATACATTAAAGATTGTTGCGATTATATGAATATTACTTTGCAGCAATATCATGATGCAATAGAAAAATTCCGCTCCCCGCATCTTTGGGATAAAAAGAACGGTACATGGGAATTAAAAAACCCCATTTGGAAAGAAAACAACTAATGCAAAGCATTCTGGACATTAGTGTCAAATCTTTTATCACCATAAAAGACGCTTTGAGAATTATCAATGAGAGTTCGAAACAAATTTTACTTGTTATTGATGACACCGGTAAACTTATTGGTACGGTGAATGATGGTGATATACGCAGAGGATTGCTCAAAGGTGTTACACTGGATGATACCATTGAGACCGTTTATTTTAAAAAACCGACCGTAGCCAATATCAATGATACAAAAGAAAACATTATCCGCATCGCATCTGCTAAAAAAATTCATCAAATACCCATTGTTAACAATGAGGGGACGCTCGTTGGATTAGATACACTCGATGAGCTTATCTCAAAAAAATCAAAATCAAATCCAGTAGTTTTGATGGCAGGAGGGCTGGGCACACGACTCGGCGAACTGACAAAAACCACCCCAAAACCCATGCTACATGTCGGGAATAAACCCATTTTGGAAACCATTATTGAAAATTTTTCAAAATACGGTTACAACAATTTTATTATCAGTGTAAATTACCTTTCTCATGTAATTGAAGAATATTTTGGTGATGGAAGCCAACTGGGGGTTTCTATTAAATACATACATGAACAAAAACGAATGGGAACAGCTGGAGCACTTAGTCTGATTCGAGATCGCTTAACTGAGCCCTTTTTTGTGATGAATGGAGACTTATTAACCAATATTAACTTTGAACATTTTCATAAATATCACATAGACCAAAATGCCGTTGGGACTATGGGGGTACGTGAATATGACTTTCAAGTTCCCTATGGCGTTGTCAATATCGATAGTGGCAAAATATCTTCTATCACGGAAAAACCTACCCATAAATTTTTTGTCAGCGGTGGAATCTATATGCTCTCCCCCAAAGCGTTAGCCATGGTTCCTGAAAATGATTTTTTTGATATGCCTTCTTTGTTTGAATCCATCATTGCCAATGAGGAAAATGCCGTCTCCTTTCCTATACATGAATACTGGTTAGATATCGGACGTGTCAATGATTACGAACGCGCCAACAGTGAATATAATGAGATATTTTAATTGAAAGTTTTACTCATCGGTTATGGTTCGATTGGAAAGCGCCATTATGAAGTGCTCAGTAAGATTGAGATGGTGACAACCATTGATATCGTAACTGCGCAGACACTCCATCACTTAAGCGCATACAATGCCATTGATCAAGTTGAGAATCTATACAGCTATGATTATATCGTGATAGCATCTGAAACCTATAAACATCTAAATCAAATCAAATATTTAGAAAAACACCTAAAAAACAAAATAATTTTGTGCGAAAAACCGCTGTTTGATACCGCTCAAGCCATTGAGGTCAAAAATAATTCTGTCTATGTAGGGTATGTTTTACGGTTCCATCCTATCCTGCAACAGATACGTCTTTTATTAGAAAAAGAAAAAATTCTATTTGCACAAATTCGATGCGGTTCCTATTTACCCTCGTGGAGGCCCAAAACAGATTATCGAAAAAGTTACAGCGCATCGAAAAAAGAAGGCGGTGGAGTATTGCTTGATTTAAGCCATGAAATCGATTATACCCAATGGCTTTTCGGAACTGTTGAGACTATTTTCTCATATCAATCGAAAATTTCAGACCTGAAAATTGATTCGGATGATCTCGTAATCGCAATGGGCAAAACCGATAAACAGATGACATTCTCAATCTCTTTGGATTATATTAGTAAAATTTCAATGAGAGAACTCACTATTCACACCAATGACAAAACAATCCAAGCAGATTTAATCAAAAATACCTTGCAAATCGGGACAAAAGAAGGTGATATTGAAACACTTACCTTCGAAAATTTTGATCGCAATGAGATGTTCCGGCAGATGCACCTCTCAGCCTTAGGAAATAAAGAACATTTATGCACATTAGCGGAAGGTTTAGAGGTAATGAAAACCATATCTGTAATACAGGGACAAAATCATGGCTAAGGTGTTATGTACGATTTGTGCCCGAGGCGGTTCCAAAGGGGTCAAAAATAAGAATATCAAACTGCTTTATGGAAAACCTTTAATTGCCTATACTATTGAGCAAGCACGTGAATCGGGTTTATTTGAACACATCGTCATTAGTACCGACTCCGATCTCATAGCCAATGTTGCTCAGGAATACGGGGCTGACGTATTTTTCAAACGCTCCCAAGAGATGGCATCCGATACTGCAGGAAAACTAGAGGTTATCAAAGACGCATTTGTACGCTCAGAAGAGCATTATCAAACGACGTTTGATTATCTGATCGATCTGGATGCCACAGCTCCGCTACGAAGTGTTCAAGACATTATTAACGCTTATGGGCAATTCTTGAAAGATGACAATGACAATCTCATTACCGCTATGCCCTCACGCCGAAGTCCCTATTTTAATTTGGTAGAAGTTGATCATACGGGTAAAGTGGCATTGTCCAAAAAATTGAGCAGCGGTATCGTACGACGGCAAGACGCACCCAAAAGCTATGATATGAATGCATCCATATATGTTTGGAAACGCGATGCAATTTTGCATGAGAAGTCTCTCTTTCTGGGGAAGACAGGGTTATATGTCATGCCCGAAGAAAGATCCATTGATATCGACACTGAGCTTGATTTTGAGTTTGTAGAATTTTTGATGAGGAAAAGCCATGCTGAGAAATAAAATCGTTGTTATTACGGGTGGAGCTGGTCTGATCGGGAAAGAGTTCGTCACCTCAGTGATTGAACAAAACGGTATAGCGATCATCGCAGACATTAATGAGGAAATCGGTAATAAAGTCAAAAATGAATTATCTTCGGCATTCAATACTGAAAATATCGATTTTGTACTGTTGGATATCACTTCCAAAGCTTCTTTGCAAAATACGATAGCCTATCTGGATAAAAAATATGGCCGCATAGACGCATTGGTCAATAATGCCTACCCCCGAAACAAAAATTACGGAAAACATTTTTTTGATGTAGAATATTCCGATTTTTGTGAAAATCTCAATCTCAATTTGGGAGGCTACTTTTTAGCCTCTCAGCAATTTGCACACTATTTTAGAACACAAGGGTATGGAAACATCATCAATATCTCTTCGATCTATGGGGTTATCGCTCCGAAATTCGAAGTGTACGATAATACACCCATGACCATGCCCGTAGAATACGCTGCCATTAAATCAGCCCTTATTCATCTAACACAATACATGGCGAAATATTTCAAAGGGATGAATATACGGGTCAATGCCATCAGTCCCGGCGGAATTTTTGATCATCAGCCCGAGCCATTTTTGGATGCCTACAAAAAGTACTCCCTCAATAAAGGGATGCTGGATAAAAGTGATTTAAAAGGGACATTAACCTATCTACTTTCGGACATGAGCCGATACGTCAATGGTCAAAACATCATCGTCGATGATGGGTTTTGTTTATAAAATGCTTTATGTTTAAATTGATATCTTCACCTATAAGGAATTACCTATTTTGTTAAAAATTTTAAAACGTTATACAATTTTAATTGTAGATTCGGATTTTACCATTGGAAATTTATCAGAAAGTCTTATGTATGGGCTGTTTAAGGCCAAACAGCAAAATAAAAAATTGATTTTTATTCGTAAAATACTTTTTTTTGAAAACTTTTTGAAAACCAGATTAAAGTACAAACAACCAAAAGGCCTTTATTCTCTCCGACACGTCAATATGTTGTCTGCACCAAATGTTTTTACAACAACGGTTTCCTTCTGGTATGGTCTTAGATTACTGCTTGCTTTAGGTATTGGGATATTTTTACGCCTTGTAAGGTTAAGTCCGCATTTCCAATTGAAACTCCAAGGACTTGGACATCATGATATTTTTAATATCAAGAAGGAAAAAGAATTTAATTTCAACACTCTTGTAGAAATACAAAATAATTTTCATGATTTTATCAATCATGATTTACACTTTACATTGGATCCTAGCACTGAGCAGGCATGCAAAGAAAACGTGAGAAAAATGGGGATTTCTGACAATGATTGGTACGTTTGCCTGCACATTAGAACAAACTTTTTTCATAAAGGAAACAGTGCTGATGATTATAGGAATTCCTCGATAGAAAATTATATCCAAGCCATTGATTATATTAAATCCTTAGGCGGACACGTTATTAGACTCGGTGACTCTGTTGAACTAATGGAATCACCACAATATATTGATTATCCATTAACTGAGTATAAATCAGAAATTATGGATTTATATTTGATCAACAATTGTAAATTTTATTTTGGCACCAATTCTGGAATTCTAGATACGGCTTATCTCCTTGGAAAACCGACGCTGGCGGTTAATGTTTCAGATTTCATTACCGTTAAACCGCTTCAAAAACATGATATCATAATTTGGAAATACGTCTATTCAAAAGAAAAAGAAAGAATTTTGACGCTGGAAGAAATTTTCAATCAGCCTTTTTATATCAATCCCGTTAATTATGAATTGCTTTGCGAATTTAATGCAAAATATGAATTCATAGAAAATACTTCCGAAGATATTACTGAAGCTGTAAAAGAGATTATGATGAATCTGGATCAAGGGATAAACCCATCTGATAAACAACAAAATTTCAAAAAAGTACTAACGGCTAAAACACTGGAGTGGATTGAAAAAGAAGCATATTTTAGCAATAATGCTGAAGAAGGTTTTAGATTTGCATTCAAAACTTTTTACGAAGGGTATATCGGAAAAAATTATTTAGATAAATTTTTCCATTAATAAATTAAAACTTCTCTACTATTTGAAATAAAGTGAGTAATTATGGAAAGTAATCTTTCGGAATTCGTAAAGACTAAGAATCAAGTTGAGGACTTGGAAAAAGCATTTGAAGCTAGAAAAAAAAGCTTTACCAACAGGGCTTCCTGCGTTTTTCCAATCTATCTCAAAGCTAATACGGATTTACATATCGTATTTTTGAACTATTGGTCTTTAAAAAGCAATATTTTAAGTAATAACATAACTATTAATTTTCGTATTTACACCAATGACGGTCACCTCATAAAGCTTGAATCAATTAAGACTTTACATGACCACAATCAGTATTCAATTAAAAAAATTCTTTGTCCGGAAAATGACACTTCCGTATTTGAATTTAATGGGTCCATTCACATTGAAATCGTTTCCATCGATAACTTAAAGTTTCCTTTTCCAGGGATTGTTGGAATTTACCAAGCAAATGATCTGTACAGCGTTGTACATGCGGCGGGAAGAGTTAAAAATACAGATGAATTACAAAAAGTATCCTACACGCAAGAAACAAACTGGACATGTAAGTTTGGGGAAAATATTACTCCGTTCTTCCACTTTTTCAATGGTCCATCCGTTCCTATTAAAAAAAACATAACCGTTACCCTTAGATCTGCTAATGGGGAGATACTCTCAGAAAAAGAAATTGCAATAGATCATTTACCTCCATTTGCTTCTCAACTGTATTTTATTGAAGATATTTTCAAAAACACCGAATTTAAAAATGGTTATTTTGTCTCCGTAACCGTTGAGCATAATTCAATCTATCCCCGTCTGGTAGTTGGGAACCTTTTCAAAGATTTAAACTTTCTAGAAGTCACACATTCTTTTCCCCTCATAGAGCAGCCTGATTATTGCCCAGTCAATCAGAATGTATCATTTCAATCCATGCTGTGCGGCCACACTTCTAACGATTTAAATCTAACATTTAATGTATTTCCGACAAATTGTGAAGGAAAAATGAACAGTGAAATATTACATCAAACGTTTTCCGATAACCATCTTGTGAAGAAACAACAATCAAATCAAGATTTAACCAATATTTCTTCGGCATCCGGCAGCTATGAGCTAGAAGATTTAGAAAGATTTATTGTAATACGAATGAAGGGAGACACCGTTCCCTCCAGAATCAATGGATCATTTATCTACAAAGTAAAAAACACTCCTACTTTATTTAGTACGGATATTGCTTCTGGTGCCAAATCATCTGTATACCCTCCAAAGTATCGCCATTGGGGGCATGCATATACCATGGATGGATTTGATACAACCATACTGATCAGAAACAATAGTCATAACCCAGAAGAAACAAAGTTGGGTAAAGGTACACTTACGTTATATTCATTTGATTTAAAGAAAGATTTTAAATTTGAGATCGAGCCTGAGTCTGCCAAGTCCATTCAAATTTCAACAATAATTTCTACCCTTCCAACACCCGATATCCAAGGTCCTCAATTTCTTAGCTGGATGATTGAAATGGATGTTCCAACTTGTGAAACATTTTGGGTTGCTTACAGAAAAAAAGATGGGGCTATTTTTGGAGAACATGGTTTCTAAATATTTCGTTAACAAGAAAAATCACAAAGGGAAAAAATGAATGTTGAATGTTACTTATGCCAAAACAAAGAATTCATCCAACGTAATGGAAAAGTACGTGACAACGAAGATTTAAAAATATATGAATGCTCTGAATGTGGGCTTGTTTTTCTCTCAGATTTTTCTCATATTGATGAAGCATTTTATGAAAACTCAAATATGCATACAAATCTTTTTGATATAGCACATGTATTAAAAGAAACTTCCGAAGATTCCCTAAGAAGATATGAATATTTAAAACAAAATCTTTGTAATGCCAGCGTACTCGATTTTGGCAGCGGTGCTGGAGGATTTGCTTTATTGGCAAAAGAGATCGCTTCTTCCATCTCGGTCATTGAGCCGGAAAAACGTTATACAGACCATTATAAAAATCATGATATATCAGTCTATGAAAATATTGAAGCTCTTGGTGAAAAGAAATTCGACTTAATCACTGCATTTCATGTTATAGAACATTTAAAAGATCCAATTGAAATACTTCAGAATCTTGCGATGCATCTTACTCCAAGCGGAAAGCTTATTATCGAAGTTCCTAACTCCGAGGATGCGCTTTTAACATTATACAAATCTGAAGCCTTTAGTCAATTTACCTATTGGAGCTGTCATTTGTATCTGTTTAACCAATCTACATTGGCACGTTTAGCTCAAAAATCCAAGTTAAGCATTATGGGCATCAAGCATGTTCAAAGATACCCTATCAGCAATCATTTGTACTGGTTGTCCGAAAAAAAACCGGGTGGTCATCACACATGGTCTGGTATATTTTCAGATCAACTCAATAAAGAATATGAAAATAGTTTAGCTTCGATCGGAAAAACTGATACGCTTATAGCCATTTTAACCAATAATAATGACAACTAATTATCAAAAAGTTGAACTCCTATATGAAAAATACCATAGAGAGTTTTCTACCTTAGAAGAACTTTTTTTTAAGTTTGATGAGATTCCTGAAAACATAATAAGAGACAGTTTAAAAAGATATTTAGTTAGCCCGGTTACCGGATATTCAAGAGCATGGATTTTAACTTATAAAACTCCTTTTAAATATTTTCTTTTGTATGTCATGACAATGGGATATTTTTTATGGCAAAGTTTAATCGGATTAAAAAATCCAAAAATAGTTAAAGCGGACATTCTTTTTGAAGACTGGGATGAGACATCCTATCAAAGGTTTTATCAACACATTCATTCCTATTTGTTAGATAAAACCATAATGATATCCAATAATAGTACATCCACTCTAAGTACAAAAAATTACCTGCCAAATGCTTTGCACCTAAAACGAAATCTACAAAAACAATGTTTACGTCACAGCGGATGGAAAATTTTCTCATTCTGGTTTAATAAATATTTTGTTTTGCATCAGATCAGTCAATCATCGGGGATAAATATCCTTTTTCTCGCATTATCATTAATGAAGCAATACGCCAGATATCAGACCGATAGTTCAAGAATTCAAGTCAAATTTTTACTGAGTGCTCAAGATAACAAATACAATGCCTTAATGTACTACCTCTACAAACGCAATAGCATTGAGAATATAGGACTTATTCAAAATGGGTTGAGGCTAGGAGCTGAATCGCCATACAGTGGGGATTCGTATTGCTATTGTGATTATTATTTTGGATTTGGGATTAAACAAATTGAAGTACAACCTTCAATGTCATGCAAACACAAAATACCTATTGGATCCATCCCGTTATATGAAGAGATAAAACACCCTAATTTTTCAACCAAATCTTACGATATTGTATTTATTGAACAAATTACATCCGAAAAAACTTCTGAAATACGGATGGATATCTATCTTTTGATGATTAAAAATTTACTCCATTTCATAAAAAAATATCCGGATTTTACCTTATCATACCGTATACGGCCGGGTCGGTATGGGGATCATGTCAAAGATATACGAGAAGAAGTTGATGCTTTATTAGATGAGGCGGGAGTACCACGAGATGAAGGTCTTACCTCCACTGCGTATGAAGCCATTAACAATGCAAAAGTGGTTATATTTTATACTTCTACGCTTGGGCTGGAAGCCCTGGGCCTCAATAAAAGAGTTTTAAGCTGTATTTATGATGTGAGGGAATATGCTTTTGCGACCAAAGATGAATATGGCGTTTTAGTAAATAGAAGCTATGAAAAATTTGAAACAACATTGCTCAAACTGTTAACGGATAAAAGCATTGAAATTGACAAATATTTTGATCAAAAGAAAAAAGAGTTTATGAATATAGACGGTGATCCATCTCTAAAGATCGCAAATATTGTTCGAAAAACAATTCAATAACCAAAATAAAAGAGTTTATTTATGAAAAAAACCTTAATACACATTAGTTTTGCCCCCTTAGCTACAAGCTTATACAGTACGCTCAATATTGGAGAATGCCTACAAGAAGGAATGGATGTTCGCTATTGGGATATTGGCCCCATTATTTTCAAATCACTTGAGAATATTCACACTCCAAATGAAAGCGTAGTCACCGTTTTTAAGTCAAAAAAAGACTTTGAGAAAGAATTAAAAAGCTACTCCAAACAAGCAATATTTAATGTTCAAATCAACTATGAGCATAAATTTTATTCTATTTTCAGGCTGCTAAAAAAATACAATTGTACTCATCTAAGACTTGCAAGCGGCTACCTCCCGGAGGTCACGACAAAGCGTAATATCATCAGAAGCATGCGCGACCCTTTTCTTTTTATCAATAAAGTATATAACAAAATAATGAGGCATCTCATACCAAAAAGTTCTTTAATCAGTTATCCAAAAATCATTTTTACAGCAGGTAAAGTCGCTTATGACGTATGGAATAAAACAGGAGCAGAAATAATAAATTTCAATTATTCTGATTATGAAAATGCAAGAAAGGCTGAGGATTTATTAGCATTACCTGAATTAAGCGGAAAAAAGTATGCTGTCTATTTAGATGAATTCATCCCCAATCATCCTGACTCGACTTTTTGGAATCCGGCTCACCATGATGAAAAAAAATATTATATCGATATGAATAATTTTTTTACTAAGCTAGAAAATAAATACAATATTGAAATAGTAGTCGCAGCTCACCCAAAAGCGCATTATAAAGGCGATGAATTTGGTGGAAGAAAAATCTTTTTCAATATCCCTGCTTTACTGGTAAGAGATTGCCTATTTACCTGTACCCATAGCAGTACAGCCGTATCCTATCCTGTTATTTATAAAAAACCCATCATTTTCCTACTAACCGAAACAATGTTCAAAAATAAAGATATTCGACATGACTACGTTGTTGCAATTGCAAATGAATTAGAAGCCCCTATCGTCAACATAGATTCAGATATTGACTTTACTATTGAATATTCCGCTAAAGCCTATAAAAACTATCTTTATAATTATTTAACTTCTCCTGAGAGTGAAAATCTGTCGAGTTCAGAGATCTTGATTAAGACAATATCTATTCTGTAAAATAAAAGGAAAAGTATGCTTAATTACCCGTTGAATACTGGTTTGATTCTGAGAAAGAAGAACTCTATAAAAAAAGAGTTACTAAGAGAAAATAATTTCATAGAAAAAAATTTAGCTATTTTAGGCGGCTCAACAACTTCGGAAATTAAGAATATATTAGAATTGTTTTTATTGAAGAATGGTATAAAAGCAAATTTTTATGAATCGGAGTATAACAAATTTTATGAAGATGCATTGTTTGGAAATGATGCATTAAATAAATTCAATCCTGATGTTATTTATATTCATACCACCAATATAAATGTAGCGGAATATCCATCATTGTCAAACACTGAAGAGGAAATTAAAACACTTCTCAATAACGAAATGGATAAATATAGATCTGTTTGGCAGTCATTATCAAAATACAATTGCGCTATTATCCAAAATAATTTTGACTATCCCGTTAATAGAAATCTAGGCAATTTAGACTGCTGTGATATCCATGGTAAAACCTATTTTATCAATCAACTCAATCAAATGTTTGCTAAAAGTGCCAATGAGATAAAAAATCTTTATATCAATGATATTAATTATCTCTCTTCATATTTAGGCTTAAAGCATTGGTTTGATAAATCTTTATGGTATCAAGCTAAATATGCGCTTAGCATGGATGCTATTCCTGAATTAGCATTTAATATTAGTAAAATCATAAACTCTATTTTTGGTAAAACCAAAAAGTGTTTAGTAGTAGATCTTGATAACACGTGCTGGGGTGGAGTAATAGGCGATGATGGACTTGATGGCATACATATAGGAATTGAAACAGCCGTAGCAGAAGCTTATTCCGCATTTCAAACTTATGCAAAAGAATTAAAACAAAGAGGGATAACGCTTGCCGTTTGTTCTAAGAATGATTTTAACAATGCGAAAGAAGGGTTTAGCCATCCTGATACGGTTTTAAAGTTTGAAGATTTTACATCCTTTAAAGCAAATTGGGATCCAAAACATCAAAATATACAAGAGATCGCAAAAGAGATAAATATAGGTATCGATAGCTTGGTATTTATAGATGATAATCCAGTGGAGCGTGATATTGTATCTTCACAAGTTTCAAGCGTAAGTGTCCCGGATGTAGGTGATGATGTAATACACTTTATAGATCATATAGATAGAAATGGTTACTTTGAACCCATATCATTACTTGCTGATGACATAAATAGAAACAAATACTATGAAGATAATAAAAAACGAACTGAAGAACAATCGATATTTAAATCTTATGATGATTTTTTACTTTCTCTTGATATGAGCGCCGAAATCAAACCGTTCTCTTCGCTCTATCTAGATAGGATTACACAACTTATCAATAAAACAAATCAATTTAATCTTACGACAAAAAGATATACAGCAGGGGAAGTTGAACAGATATTCTTAAGTGATGCATGTATAAAAATTTATGGGAAACTGACTGATAAATATGGAGACAACGGTCTAATTGCTATTAGTATAGGCAACATAAAAGAAAATAAATGCCATATAGACTTATGGCTCATGAGCTGTAGAGTATTAAAAAGAGATATGGAATTTGCAATGCTGGATGAGCTGGTTAAGCAATGTAACGAAAAAGGTGTCTCTGAGATTGTAGGGTATTATTACAAAAGTGCAAAAAATAGTATGGTTTCAGATTTGTATGAAAAGTTTGGTTTTACGTTAAGTGAGACAAATGGTGAAGATACCGTTTGGAAGCTTGATATTTCAAATTATAAAAATAAAAATAAATTCATAAAGGCCCTATAAGTGAAAGAAGAAATATTAAATATCATTTTCTCAAAATTTCCTACTCAAGAAAGAAAAATAAAAAACTACTTTCAAGAAATACCGGGTATGGAAGAAGATTTAGAGATTTTTTTAGAAACATATGCTGACTTTATGAAGCTTGAAAATATCACCTCTCAAAAGTTGGCAGATGCATATTTGGAAATGTTAGACCAATTAATGTTTTGCAGAAAAGAATTTATTAGCAGCGGTGAATATTTTACTAAGAATCAAGCCCAAGCATTTACCAATACCTATGATAATGAAGAAACTATGACAAACTATATGTTAGCCTTAGCATTATCCCAATTTATATGGAAACATCACTATTTAATATTTAAGTTTTATAAAGACACAATCCAACAGCTCAAGGAAACTGATAGTGTTTTAGAAGTTGGCAGCGGGCACGGGTTATTTCTGCTGGAACTTTTAAAAATAATAGATAAGTCAATGATCATTGATGTTGTTGATATTAGTAAATCATCCATTAGAATGACACAAAATATCGTAAAATCAATTGATATTAATTATTTAGAAAACATTAATTTCCATATTTCGGATATAAACGATTATCAAGCAAATAAAATGTATGATTTTATAACCATGGGCGAGGTTATTGAGCATGTGGATAACCCGCTCATTATTTTAAAGAATTTACACAGTTTATTAAGTGACAATGGCAGATTGTTTATTACCACCTGTGCAAATTGTCCAGCCATTGATCATGTGTATTACTTTAAGAATGCAGAGGAGATCAAGGTATTACTCAACGAAGCTGGCTTTATAATAGATACAGAACTAATAGTACCCTCTGAAAATAAAAGTGAAAAATATCTAGAAAAATTCAAAGTTGACATTTTGTATGCAGCTGTATTGAAAAAAAAATAAAGGACATTGAAAATGAGTATAAAAGAGACCCTGCAGGAAATTTTTAGAGATATACTGGATTTAGATGATTTAGTATTAGAAGATGAAACATCCGCAAGTGATATTGAAGAGTGGGATTCTCTTGCTCATATTAATTTAGTTGTGGCGATTGAAAGAGAATATAATATAAAGTTTGCTTTAGGTGAATTGCAAGATTTAAAAAATATTAAAGATATGATCAAACTGATAGAAAAAAAAGTTTAATGAATGAATATAAGTTTTCAGATTTAACAATAGGCCGAGAAGAATCATTTTATGTGACTCTTGATTCATCAAAAGTAGATAAATTTATAGATATTTCAGGGGATATAAATCCTTTGCATGTCAATTGTGATTATGCTAAAGAAAAAGGATTTGATGATAGAGTTGTTCATGGACTGCTTACTTCATCATTTTATTCCACATTAGTTGGAGTTTATTTACCGGGGAAGTATTCCATACTGCAGGGGATTGATATACAATTCTCAAAACCTGTCTACATAGATGATACGTTAACCATAACCGGAAAAATATCTTATATTAATGATGCCTATAAACAAATAGAGATCAAAGCAACTATTTTGAATCAAGATAATATAAAAGTCTCAAAAGCTACTATAAAAGTGGGAGTAAAGGATGAATAATATTATACTCATCATTGGAGCATCTTCGGATATTGGGTTGGCGCTAATAAAAAGCATCAATGAGGAGTGTTTAATAATAGCTCATTATAATAATTCGAATGATGAATTATTAAATTTATCAAAACAGATTAAAAATAAACTGGTTATCCTTAAAGCTGATCTTGCATCCGAAGAAGAGACGATTAATCTATTGGATACAATCGAATTAAAATATGGTACACCCAATAAAATAGTCCATCTTGCCGCATCAAAGTTTGAAAATATTAGATTTAAAGACCTCAAATGGGGTGACTTTCAAAATGATGTAAATATCAGTTTAAGATCAATTATTTTGATTTTAAATCGATTTTTACCAAAGCTTGCAAAAGAGAAGAGAGGTAAAATTGTTTGCATGTTATCAAGTGTAACTTTAAATATACCGCCAAAAGCATTAGCACAATATACAACGGTAAAATATGCTATGCTGGGGTTGGTTAAGGCGCTTGCCAGTGAATATGCAGATAAAAACATACAGATAAATGCTATTTCGCCATCTATGTGTGATACAAAATTTTTAGATAATATCAATGAAAAGCTTGTAGAACTCAATGCATACAACCATCCACTTAAAAGAAATGCGCATGTTGAAGATATCATACCTATTATAAAAATGCTTATTTCTGATGAATCCGATTATATTAATGGCATAAATATACCAATAACCGGGGGAAGTGTCTTTTAATGTTATTTAATAGCTATGAGTTTATTTTCTTATTTTTACCCATCTCTTTTTTTGTCTACTTTTATTTGAGTTATAAAAGGTTAACAACGGCATCTAAGTCTTGGCTTGTATTCGTAAGCTTATTCTTTTACAGTTGGTGGAATGTAACCTACTTGCCGCTCATTTTGACCTCTATCTTGTTCAACTACTCAATCGCAAGCACAATCATTGAATACAACACCGATAAAAAAGTCTATTTTACTAAAAAAGTATTGCTTCAAATGGGATTGGTATTTAATATCGGGCTATTACTCTATTTTAAATATATGGATTTTTTTATTGCTAACCTTAACTGGAGTTTCGATTCAAATATACCGATAATGCATATTATATTGCCATTGGGTATCAGTTTCTTTACAATCACGCAAATAGCATTTTTAATAGACAGCTACGAAGGCCTGGTTAAAGAAAGAAATTTTTTAAATTACATGCTGTTCGTAACATTTTTCCCGCACCTTTTAGCTGGTCCCATCTTGCATCATAAAGAAATCATGCCGCAATTTGCGAGCATTAGAAATAAAGTTAAGAACTATAAAAATATAGCTGCAGGACTTTTTATATTTTCCATAGGTTTATTTAAAAAAGTAGTGATAGCAGATACCTTCGCGAGATGGGCAAATACAGGGTTTGATACTGCAAGTGCTTTGAATTTATTTGAGGCATGGGCAACCAGCTTATCGTTTACTTTTCAAGTATATTTTGATTTTAGCGGATATACAGACATGGCAATAGGTGCTGCATTGCTATTTAATATAAAGCTTCCACAAAACTTTAATAGCCCCTATAAAGCCACTGGAATAATTAATTTTTGGCTAAGATGGCATATGACACTGACCAATTTTGTTAGTTATTATATTTATACTCCCATGCTATTATCATTCAAAAAAATGACTTTCCCAAAAGCGATGCTTGTAACGTTCATTGCATTTGTGATCGTCGGTCTTTGGCATGGGGCATCTTGGATGTTTATCGTCTTTGGGGCTCTGCATGGTATCGCTGCGATCATAAATCATGTCTGGAAAAAAACTAAAATAAAAATGAATGCCATTTTAGCCTGGTTTATCACTTTTAACTTTATAAATATTACGTTTGTAATTTTTAGAGTTAAGGAGTGGGATGATGCCCTTAAGATTTTTCAGGGGATGTTTGGATTGAATGAACTTGGGGGAATATCATCTTTAATACAATTTGGTTCAGTGGATAAACTTACATTTTTACTTATTGCTATATCTTTTTTGATAGCTTTTGCCAGTTTCTTTTTCAAAAATTCTACGCAAAGTTTAAACCATTTTAGAGCTAATAGGAAAGTTGCATTTTATACCGCGTTTTTGTTTGCTTTTAGTATTTTGTCGCTCACAAAAATGAGCGAATTCTTATATTTTAATTTTTGAGGTTTTTAATGGATAATAAAAAATTTATACGTTTTGTAGTTGTTTTAAGTTCAGTATTTATTTTGCTATCCATCCTTGTTAACTTTATCATTGACCCTTTGCAACAATACAGAAAACCAACCCTGTACCATACATTTTATTCAGGCAATGAAAGAGCATTAAATCCTGGACTTGCAAAAAATCATGATTTTAAATCTGTTGTTATCGGCAGTTCCATGACTGAAAACTTTTTGATTTCAAAAGTAAATGAAATAGCCCCTGATCCAATTAAACTTCCAATTAGCTCAGGATCCGCGTATGAGCATGCTTTACTTTTAAATACGGTATTTAAAACATCCAAAAAAATTGATACCGTTTTGATAGGACTAGATATATACGCAGTTTTTGGAAAAGTTGATCGATTAGATTATGGAGAGGGCTCTGTTCCTTTATATCTTTATGATACAAATTATTTCAATGATATTTTTTATTTAGCAAATTTTGACACATTGAAAGAGTCAGCAAAAGTGTTTACAAGAAAATATACACATAAAGATAGTCCCAATTGGAATTATGAAAACATGTATCAATGGCAACATCTGTATGAAAATGACTTTGGAAAAGAAATACTTTTAAAACAATTAGAAGCATATAAAGAAGATAAAAAGTTTTTAAAATCAGATTATAGTTTTGAGAATTTAAAAAATAGTTTTGATTATAACTTTTTACCAATCGTTCAAAATAATCCAAACACAAAGTTTATCTTTTTTTATCCGCCATATTCGATTTTAGAATACCGCATATGGCATAAAAATGGGACTTTAGAAGATATTTTAAAGTTTAAAAAATATATGGTTGCACAACTTGGGGTTCTCAACAATGTTGAAGTGTATGATTTTCACAGTGCAAAGGAAATAACAACAAATTTAGATAACTATAAAGATTTCTCGCACTACCATCAAAATATAAATCACTGGGTTGTTGACAAAATTAAAGAGAAAAAGTTTTTAGTTACAAATCAAAACATAGATGAACAGTTACAAAATCTAAGAGAGCAGATTCAGAACTATGATTTAAACAAAAGTGGAATCTAGTCTGTAAAACAATCTGTGAGGATTTTCTCAGCAATAGCCTCTTTCCCATGCATACCATCTGTAAAAGCTTGAGATGATACTTGTAGTTTGTAAGGATTGTAGGATCCATATAGTTTCAAACTATTTCTTTTTGCAAAATCAATGAGATACTTTTCAGCATTCAATACATTGCTATAATCCCGATTTGTTTCTATGTAATCATAGACTATAGGATGATACGGAAATAAAACAAACTCTATGTGAACTCCTTTACGCATTAAATAAAAAATGAATGCTTCAAAATCTTTAATTTTAGATAATTGTTTAAAATTTTCTAAACAATACAATTCTTTCGAAACATATTCTTTAGCATTTTTCCGCGTTATATCATCCTTTTGAAATCGAACTTTAAACGGATAAATAATTGAACCATCACCTCTCTTGATCACAGCATCAATGTTTTCACTTTTGACTATTCTCATAGTGACTGGTTCGTATAGATGAGATACATTGTTCTTTGTATTTTCAAAATTTATCAATTGTAAATATTTATTTTTATTACGTGGAACTCTTAAATACTCTTTTTTACTTATTTTACTCATCATCTGGATATACTCATCTGAGAGTGTTTTCCATCCAGAAGCTCCACTATTTTGATTAAATACCCATGGATCTATTCCCAATATAATCTTCTTAGGAAGAATATTTTTATTATCATAAATCCCAGTAATGGCAATATAATCTTCCAGACTTGCACCAGAAACAGAATGGTTAAATAAAAACTTGCTTGGATCAATCATTGATGATTTTATCATCATAGCGCGAGAAGATCCCAAAACAATAGTCTCCGGATATTCTAAGAAGTTCTCTATTACTAACTTCTGAAATTCCCTTTCATCATAATTTTCTAATCCTGCGACATTGTTTTTACTCGCTATTGCTTTGGCACTGTGTAAGATTCCATTGTTTTTTTGAAAAAATCCGAAATTATCAAACTTATAATTAAAGATTGCTATTGCGCTAATCAATACCAGACTAAACAGAAGTGTATTAATAACAAACAATTTATTTTTCATTGATCAGAACCTAAAATAAAGAAATTCACTTTCTCTACCTATCATTAATATTCCCAATGTTAACAACAATCCTGTAGATAAAACCTGCCATATATTAACTTTTAATTCATCGCATAACTCATTAGTGTTTTTTATCTTTAATACAACAAAAATAGTTATAAGAAGTAATAAGATTGTGGTTATATTACCACCAATATTCATTAAAAATGCGCCAAATTCAACCCCATATTTTTCTAAAAATGTGCACTTTGTTTCTAATATACCGGGCAATACAATACCATGCAATCCTATCATTGCGCCCAATACTTTTTCTACGCTTTCAAAATCTTTTGCCCTAAAAAAGACCCATGCAACGTTAATGAAGTTAAAAGTAATAAGCCATCCTGCCCATCCCCACATTTTGAATCCAAAATCTTTCCAAATACGATGAATCACAATTCCAATACCATGTAATCCCCCCCACACAACGAACATCCATGATGCACCGTGCCATAACCCTCCAATCAAAAATACCGTAAATAGATTACTATAATTGCGATATTTGCCGACTTTATTGCCACCTAGCGGAATATAGATGTAATCACGTAGAAATCGAGACAAGGTAATATGCCAGCGTCTCCAAAAGTCTTGAATGTCTCTTGCTTTGTATGGTGAGTTAAAATTGATAGGGAGACGGATATTGAACATCAAACTGATCCCTATAGCCATATCAGTGTATCCGCTAAAATCAAAATACAATTGAATACTATAACTTAGAGAGGTTACCCATGCTTCAAAAAAATTCAAAGTTGTTGCTACATCAAAACCCATATTCGCCCACTTAGCAAAAGTATCTGCTATCACTACTTTTTTAAATAGCCCTATTGAGAAGAGAAACAACCCTATTGCAAGATTACGCCATCTCACTGTCCAATTCCAACGGCTAACAAATTGGGGCATCATTTCAGAATGGTGCAGTATCGGTCCTGCCAGTAGGTGGGGAAAATAAGTCACAAAGAGCATATAGTTCAATAAATCATACTCTTTCACCTTTTCTTTATACGCATCAACAAGAAAGGCTACTTGCGTAAAGGTAAAAAAGCTGATTCCAAGAGGAAGAACAATGTGGGATAATGGAATGTCAACCCCAAAAAATCCATTAAAATTATCAAGTAAAAAGTCAGTATATTTAAAGTATCCAAGAAGAAGAATATTGAAAAATATCCCGAATATCAAAAGACTTTTTTTGGATATCCTACTTGGTTTTGTGCTAGCTAATGCCGAACCAAAAAAAAAGTTGACGAGCATGCTCACCATCAGCAATGGAATGTAAATAATATTCCAATATCCATAAAAGAAAAGGCTTCCTAAAACCAACCAGATCTTAGATCCAAGAATTAGCTTTTGTCGCAAAAGCCAAAGATAGCCTAGCAACATCACAGGTAAAAAAGCGAAAATGAAGGCATACGAATTAAAAATCATTATTTATCCAAATTGTATGCTTTCATCAATTGCTCAATAATAATCCAATCATGCAACTCATCTATTTCATAAGATGTATATTCAGGCATCTCATAAATAGCAATTTTGCCGCTTAAACGATTTTTGTCTTTTTTTATATTACCGACACGGTTAATATAAAATGCCCCATTTTCTTGAAGCCATCCATAAAAGTCTTGCCTTCTTGGGCGTTTCTGGTAATCATAATTGATCGGTACGCCATTATCTGTCCAAAAAAAACTTTTTACTCGTACCGCAGTAAGCAATGAATCAGCTTGCTTTTCTTTCATAACGGAAAAGGCCTTATCAAAATCATCACTGGTGATAAGAGGAGAAGTCGCTTGCACTAATATAAAATTATCATCATCGCTAAGCTGATTTGTTTGTTCTAGGAATTCAAGCATTACACTCTCTGTAGAAGATGTGTCTTGCGCATTTTCAGCGCTCCTCCAATAGATTTTGACTTTTTTAAAACCAAATGCATTGACTACATTTGCAAATTCGTCACAATCCAATGCAACAAATACCTGATCAATACTGTAAGAATCTTCCAAAGCCTTCAATACCCAATAAACCAACGGTTTATTGCTTAACAACTTTATATTTTTATGGAGTATTGATTTACTTCCGCAGCGTATCGGTACAAATGCTATATTCATAAATTTAAAAACTATTCCCTTGCATATTTCTTCTCAAATCTGCTTCCACCATCAGTTTACACAATTCTTCAAGAGAAGTTTTTGCTTCCCAGCCAAGTTCTTTTTTCACTTTTTCAGCATTTCCAATTAATAATTCCACTTCAGCAGGCCTATAATAGGCAGAATTGACCCGCATAATGACTTGCCCTGTATTCTTATCCAATCCAACCTCATTTTCATCACTGCCTTGGTACTCTATCTCAATACCAGCGGCTTTAAATGCCATAGTAACAAAATCACGGACCGTTTCGGTACGATTCGTGGCAAGAACATACGTTTCAGGCTCATCTGCTTGCAGCATCAGATACATCCCCTCAACATATTCTTTAGCATAGCCCCAATCGCGCTTTGCGTCTAGATTCCCAAGTTCTAATACATCCATTAGCCCCAGTTTTATCTTTGCTACGCTATCAGTTATTTTTCTAGTAACAAACTCTTTACCTCTTAACGGGCTTTCATGATTAAAAAGAATCCCTATCGCAGCAAAAATATTATACGATTCCCGATAATTCACAGTCATCCAATGGGCATAAAGCTTAGCAACACCATAGGGACTTCGCGGATAAAATGGTGTTTTTTCAGTTTGAGGAATTTCCTGTACCTTTCCAAATAATTCTGATGTTGATGCCTGATAAAAGCGTGTATCAGGCTTTATGATACGAATAGCCTCCAATAAATGCGCCGCGCCTAATCCTGTAATTAAAGAAGTTGTTAACGGCTGATCAAAGGAAACACCAACAAAACTTTGTGCAGCAAGATTGTAAACCTCATCAGGTTGAATTTTTTCAATAAGCCGTATACTGCTTGATTGATCCGTTAAGTCATACTCAACAAGATGTAGATTCTTATGCTTGTCAATACCTAATTCTTCGATACGCCAAAAGTTTGTAGAGCTTGTTCTCCGATATGTTCCGTAAACCATATACCCTTTTATCAATAATAGTTCTGCTAAATACGCCCCATCTTGACCAGTGATACCGGTGACTATGGCTTTTTTCATATTTTTTCCTTTTTAAAGTTTTCCAGAATAACGTTCCAGCTTTTGCATACACAAATAGGTACCAGCACCCTCATGTAAATGTCCACTCCATATTTCAGGAACCCATGAAAAGTGATACTCTCCCATGATATCAAACAATGTATCAAAATTGATACATCCTTCATCGATTTGAACCCCTTCTCCATTGGTTCCATAAGCATCTGAAATATGCACATGGCTGACAAACGGCATAACCTCTTTTGCATAGTCATCGAGCGTAATATTCACAAGATTGCAATAGAGTTGTGCATGACATATATCAAACGTCATCCCAAGTCCAAAATGATTGCAAAATCGTTGCATGTCTTTTGCAAGCATGAACCCATGCTGAAACCATTCTCCCCCTAAATACCATGGCCTAGGCGGAAGATTTTCAGGAATAATTTCTATTTTTTCCCTATCAAAATCAAGTTTACTGAAATTCTTAATTGCTTCATCAATAAGCTTTGAAGTATCGCTAATATCTTTTATGTTTAAAAACATCCCGCCAAGATGCATAACAAGCTTAGGCTTCCCGTTAGGAAAATATTCTGCTAATTCATACGTTTTATAAATACTGCGCTGTAAAATATCTAATGATTCTTGAATAACTTTTTCATCATCGGAACATATGTCAACCAATTGCCGATCGTATATTTCAGGAGCATGTACAATTAATCGAGATAAAGATTTTTCCTTAGGTTGGAATTTAATATTTAAGTCTGTTTGAGAGCAATGAAACTCTATCACAGGAGTTTTTAGAACTGCATACTGTTCATAATCATGAAAGCGGCACTTAATTCCCCAATCTTTTTGAAAGTGAAATGGTTTCCAATCTTTAATTTTTACAATCTCTTCAAAGTCAGTTTTATCAATAAAATGATCTTTTTCTACAGGGTTTTTAAGTACTTTGCCATAGTATTCTTGTATATCATGTGGGAATATCCCTTTTCCGGGTGCTTTGAATGTCACATCCGCTTTAATCAACACATGCCCAATAGGCAAGTCTCTTATAGGTACAGCCGACTTAGCAAACGCCTCTCGATTTAAGATTTCTGCTTGATTAACTCTTTTTTCTGAAGTAAGCGCACTTTCAAGCATTCTAATATGCTCAACCATTTCTTTAAACTCTTCGGGTAGCATTGAAGCTTTATGGTCAGGCCCCTGAGCTGCTTTATCAAACGTAATATGCTTTTCAATAATTTTATACCCCATGGCTACACATGCTACTGGAATAAAAGTCCCTCGTTCATGCCCAGAGTACCCAACAATTTTAGAATATTCTTTTAACGTATCAAAAAAGTTTAGATTCAAATTCTCATAAGGTGCCGGATAGGTAGACTGCGCCAGTAAAAATGAATAGTTTATATTGTCTATTTTGTAAATTTCAGCACATTTTCTTATATCACTTTCTTCCCACATGCCTGTCGATATAAGCAATGGCTTAGCGTAGCTATTACATTTTTTTATTAAATTGATATTTGTCATATCGGATGAAGAAATTTTAAAAGCACTAATCCCAAGTTTGGCAACAAAATCAGCTGAAATTTCATCAAATGGAGTGACAATTAAATCAATTTCAATGCGATCACAATGGCTTCGTATTTGTAAATAGTCATTTTCTGATAATTCCACTTCTTTTAACAATGGTATTAAATACTCAAAACTCCATTCTTCGCTATTAGAATCATTTAATACTTTTTCTGAATAAATACTTTTTAAATCTCTTTTTTGAAACTTAACCGCATCTACTCCCGCTTCTTTTGCTGCATCAATTAAACGAATGGCTTCATTAAAATTTCCATTGTGGTTGACACCTATTTCTGCAATAATATACGTACTTCCAAGATTTTCAGAAAACAATCGAGTTAATTTTCCACTATCATAAAACTTCATCACACTCTCCCGTATATATCGTCATAACGAATAATATCGTCTTCACCAAAATATTCTCCTAACTGCACTTCCATAAAAATAAGTTCCATCGTTTTAGAAATATTTATTATCTTATGTTTACACCCTTTTGGTACGTAAATATATTTACCCGGATAGACATCTATTTTTGATTCCCCGAGAATGACGCTGCCTTTTCCAGAAACAACAATCCAATGTTCTTCACGTTTCTTATGTTCTTGTAAACTTAACTCCCCTTCGGGATAAACAGTGATTACTTTACCTTGGGCATATTTAGTCAGTATGGTGCTTTTATAATACCCCCAAGGACGACTGTATATCTCATGATCTAAATGATTTTCATCAATGGTTGTAAAATCATAATAGGGCTGATACTCGATATTCTCCAACATTAACACATGAAATTGTTTTTTTGTAATAATGTTTATAAAGCTCTTTTCATCATCCAGAATCGGCAGAAAATTAATTTTTTCATTTTTAAATTTATTGATTACGTCATGAACCTGATCATGGATTGTAATGTATTCAAAATTTGTATTATATTTTATCGCTTGATACAGATCCATACAATTAATTAATTGTCTTCGTATATCGCCTTCTGTCGCTATTCCCAAAACTTTCTTCTGCGCACAAACGACAAGAAAACCTTTTTTGTTCACTTCCAGTAACGCTTGCGCTTCATGAATCAAATTATTAGGATTACAAATATATTCAGATCTCATTTCATCTCTTTTAGATAATTTAGCGGAAGCTGTTGAACAATATTTTTGACGTTTTGACTGTCCCCTCTCTTTATAATCAAAAGAGCCTCTTGCGTTTCTATCACTATTAAGTCTTCAATACCGCTCAATGCTATTATCTTCTTAGAGCTGGAAACAAGAAGATTTCGATAGGAATCTAAAACTACCGCTTCTATATTGGAAGAGTTTAAATTTTGATCTTTTTCAAAATTCTCATATAAGGCATCAAAACTTCCTAAATCAGACCAGCCTAAGTCACATTTTACTACGCGAACTCGATCGCTGTGTTCAAGAACAGCATAGTCAATACTATCATCTGGAATTTTCATCATTGCTTCATACGAAACCGTATTCAAAGCGTTATTCTCTCCTGCCAACGCATCCAAACAAGCTGAGTGAATCATCGGTGCATATTTTTTTAATTCTTGGAGATAAACACCGGCCTTAAAGCAAAACATTCCACTGTTCCAGACAAAATTACCTGATTTTAGAAACTCTTTAGCGGCTTCCAACTCTGGTTTTTCGCAAAATCTTAATACATTTTCATTCTCATGCTGAATGTAACCATAGCCTGTTTCTGGCGATACAGGAGTAATACCAAACGTTACAATTTTGTCATCCGCTGCTAACTCTCGTGCTCGTATTACCGCTTTAAAATATTCAGCTTCATTCTTTATTATATGATCAGATGGTGTGACTAACACAATATCATCTTCTGACATTTTCATACAAGCTAGAGCAATTGCTGGTGCAGTATTGCGCCCTATTGGCTCAATAAAAACTGTATACTGATTATCTGTTGGCAAATCTTTCAATTGATCTTTTAAAATATCATGTTGTGTTACTGTACTAATAAGGAAAAAATGTTTTGTCAACTTTTCATTTCGTAGGACTGTTTTTTGAAAAAGAGACTGATCATTAAATATTTTTAGAAACTGCTTTGGATGCTTCTGATCACTCAGAGGCCATAATCGACTCCCTACGCCTCCACACAATATGATATTTATCATCTATACCCTCTTTATTTATAATATAATAGCGCTTTTATATTTATAACTATATTGAAAGAACGATTTATTATGCGTAGGAGTAATACAAAATGGCAGGTCTTTGGCTGAAAATCTCTACTAAAATTGATTCTATATTTTACATAACGAACACACGACTCGCACCTCTTGATGGAGTCAGAAGTTTAGCTATTATCCTCGTTATTCTAAGACATTGTTTTGATCGTCCTCTAAAAGAAATTGATCTGCCAATAATGGTGTCTTATCTTTTAAGCTTCGGGTGGATAGGAGTACAGTTATTTTTCACTTTAAGCGGATTTTTAATTGGAGGAATGATCTATAAAAAATTAAAAGAACAAAACTTTTCCATGAAAGAATTTTATATAAAAAGGGCTTTTCGCATATTGCCTTTAGCTTATATCTACTTACTTATTGTACATTGGAGTGAAATCGGTTTTGATAAGGTCACTTTATACAACTTTTTGTTTTTGACTAATTATCGGCCTGGAATATTTGCAAATCACTACTGGTCTCTAAATGTTGAAGAACATTTTTATCTGATATTTCCTTTACTATTTTTGTTTTTACTCAAACGTTTTTCTTCATTGTCACACATAATAATCAGTTTTTGCACTTTAATTTTGATTGAATGGATAGGCCGAATTTGCATAATGCAATGGCCCACAAAATATCTTTTTCCTAATGTTAATATTGTCTCTCACTGGCAAGCCGACTATCTACTTGTAGGTGTATTAGCTGCTATTTTATATCACGAAAATAAGATACCGGCTAATCGCCATTTATCTAGATTGTTCTTGATCTTGCCTGTAATTTATATGCTGTTATCTATAATTACGGCAACTATTGGCAATAATAACCCATTTATTAATCAAGATCCTCAATATTCTGTTTATTTAGCGCCTTTTTATGCTCTTTTCTCATTTTCTTTTGTTTTGCTTGCGGTAACACAAAAAAACTTGCTCACCCGTCTATTATCATTAAAACTCTTCCGATGGATTGGTATTTTATCCTTTTCATTCAATGTACATATGGCACTTGTTTATAATTTCCCATCTCAATATCATATTAAGTTATCTTCCAAGTTTAACCAGCTTTAATCCATCAGAATATTCGCTAATTATTATTATTGTTGTTTTTATAGCAACCTTCTTTATTTCAATATTTAGTTATATTCTTATAGAAAAACCTTTTTTAATATTACGCGATAAATATTACAAACATAAATTAGATAAAATACTTTAAAAAGTGACTAGAGGATTGGAATACTGATTGTTGAATTCCCATATAAAACGTAAAATACTTCTAATCACAGAAGCCCCTCACAGCGGCGGTACGGATACATTTTGTGCAATAATGGCTCAAAATTTTAAAAAACGGGGATGGAAAACAGAGCTCCTTGTTAACAAGGAGCATGCAAATTTAGCAGAACTTTCAAAACATTTTGACCAAACCGATTTTTTTCATCTTCAAATGCTAGGCACCTATTCAAAGCGCTATGGAATTTTTTACCGTTTTCTTATTTTATTTCTTTATCCTTTTCTCTATTTATCCGTCAGTTTTAATGTCTGGATGAAAATACACAAAACAAAACCTGATCTTGTTATAGTCGTCAACGGCGGTTTCCCGGGTGGATTTTTAACGTATGGAGCTTTACTGGGATGTGGCATGTCCGGCCGTGTTCGCACCATTTATTCCATCCACAACTACACCGTCTATCCATGGCATTTTCTCCTTTACAATGCCATTATTGAACGGTTATGCTCATTGTTCAAAAAGCACCTGATACTAACAACCGTTTCAGAAGATTGTAAACACGATATAGAGATTCACTCTTTTTTGCGCAAACCGCTTCATGTAATTCATAACGGCATTCCCGATCCCCTTACAAATCCGCCAAGTATCCGACAATTGCCAGATACTCCTCATCTGGTATGTGTCGCTAATTTCGAACCGAGAAAAGGACAAAATATTTTAATTTCGGCATTCTTGAAACTCAAATTTACTAATGCGAAACTCTCTTTTTACGGACGTGTATCGGATTTTGATTACTACGAAAGCTTAAAAGTACTGGCTAACAACCATCCGAACATCCAATTTATTTCAGGTATTTCGGATAAAAGAACACTGTTTAGCGATAAACATCTACTGATTCTCCCTTCTATTTCTCATGAAAGCTTTGGCTTAGTCCTTTTAGAGGCTATGACATTTGGCATTCCTGTACTTGCCAGTGATGGCTTGGGAATGTCTGAAGTGATAGAGAAAGATCCTCTTTTGCCTCCGGGATTATTATTCAAACAAGGCAATAGTGATGATCTAAAACAAAAAATAGAACTCATCCTTAATGATAAAAACAGTTATGAGCAATATAGCCAAAATGCTCGACTTTTATACGAAAATTACTTTAGTGATGATAAAATGATTAATAATTATTTGTCTTTAAAATGAGACCAAAAAAGGAAAATTTGTGAAAGTATTGATACTAGCTGGCGGATATGGAACACGACTCTCAGAAGAGACAGATATTCGCCCAAAGCCTATGATCGAAATCGGTGGCAAACCAATACTTTGGCATATTATGAAAATGTATTCATCGTATGGAATTAATGAATTTGTCATACTCCTTGGATACAAAGGCTATTATATTAAAGAATACTTTGCGAACTACTTTCTGCATCAAAGTGATGTGACCATTGATCTGCAAAATAATAAGATGGAAGTTCATTCGAATGCCTCAGAACCTTGGAAAGTGACACTTCTTGACACCGGGTTAGACACTATGACGGGTGGACGGATTCAACAGGCAAAGCGTTTTGTTGAAAATGAAACATTTATGCTGACTTATGGAGATGGAATCGCCGATGTTAATATTACTGAACTTTTAAATTTTCATAAAAGCCACGGGAAAACTCTGAGTATGACGGCAGTTCAACCGGAAGGACGATTTGGCGCATTAAATATCGAAAATGACATTTCCGTTACCCGTTTTTTGGAAAAACCAAAAGGAGATGGTCACTGGATCAATGGAGGTTTTTTTGTTTGTGAACCATCATTGTTTAACTATCTTTCAGAAGACTCAACAACCATCTTTGAACAAGCACCATTAGAAAACCTTGCTAATGATCGAGAGCTTGCTGCCTATAAGCATAATGGATTTTGGAAATGTATGGATACCCTCCGTGATAAAAAAGAACTAGAAATGCTTTGGCAGAGTTCTCATGCCCCATGGAAGGTATGGTAGATGGCGGAAGACCAATTGAATAGAAAAGGTGATCATAATTTAAGCTTATTCAATCCGGATTATATTTTAGAATCTGCTATACACGATTTTTTACATGATTTTTCAAGCCAAGATCACTATCAAACCATCTTGGACTATGGTGCAGGCAATTCTCCCTATCAAAGTTTATTTCATTGTGAAAATTATATAAAAGCTGATATTGCTCAAAATAGCAATCATTCAATTGATCTCATCCTCACTGGAAATGCAGAGCCTACTTCTCTAACCAACGACTCTGTAGATTGTATATTATGCATGGATGTCTTGGAACATAGTGGAAATATAGATGCAATACTTAGTGAGTTTTATAGATTACTGAAAAAGGATGGCATAGCTTTAATAAGCATACCATTTATGTACCGAGAACATGAAATGCCCTATGACTTATTAAGATACACCAGCAGTGGTTTATTAAATTCAATAAACACGACAGCATTCAATATCATAGGAATGGATAAAGTAGGAAACGTAAGCTATGTGCTCTATTCACTATGGCTAGAATCTATTATAAAATCCGGTGAAAAAATTCAAATTTCATTCACTCAGCGATTATCCAGAAAAATCTTCAACACAATACTGCTCCCTATTTGTAATAAATTTGTGTTTCATAAAAAAGTGGATAGTACAGAAAGTGTTTTTCACCATCTCTTAATAAGCTTGAGAAAATAAACCCATGATGTTTAATGCTATTTATCAAAATAAAAAAGTTTTAGTAACAGGGCACACGGGGTTTAAAGGGAGCTGGCTTACGACATGGCTTTTACAACTTGGGGCTGATGTCGTAGGAATTTCAAAAGATATCCCTACTTCCCCCTCGATGTTTGAAGAGCTTGAACTTGCGAAAAGAATCAAACACTACCAAGAAGACATCCGGAATCTGGATCAAATGACGGCTATTATCGCTGAGGAAAAACCAGAATTTTTATTTCATCTTGCTGCACAACCGATTGTATCCGTTTCGTACAGCGACCCTATCGAGACCATATCATCAAATGTCATGGGGACGGCTAATATACTGGAGGCTCTAAAACGCTCAAACCACCCTTGCACGGCAATCATCATTACAAGCGACAAGGCGTATGATAACGTTGAGCAGGTGTGGGGGTATAAAGAAGATGACAAGATGGGGGGGAAAGATATCTACAGCGGCAGCAAAGGTGCTGCAGAACTCATCATCAAATCGTACTACCACTCATTCTTTAAATCACCTCTTTGCAATATCAAGCTCGCTATCGGCAGAGCCGGAAATGTGATCGGCGGCGGAGATTGGGCCAAAGACAGAATAGTGGTTGATTGCATGGTGGCATGGAGCCAAGAAGAAAAAGTAGAAATCCGAAGCCCCGATGCAACCCGTCCGTGGCAGCATGTGTTAGAGCCGCTAAGCGGGTATTTAAACCTCGGAGAAGCCCTTTATTCGGACAGTTCTTTGCACGGTGAAGCTTTCAATTTTGGTCCTCGTGCCGAGCAGAACCACACTGTGAAACAACTTTTGGAAGATTTAAGCCGCTATTGGGAATTTAAAACAATCGATGAAGCGTTTACCGTTACCGACAATATCCCTTTTCATGAAGCTGGCTTGTTGAAACTCAATTGCGACAAAGCTCTCTTCTATCTCAAATGGCAAGCCAATCTTGAGTATAAAGAGACCATTCGATTTGTCAGCGAGTGGTATTATGACTTTTACAAAACCGATACAGACATCTACACTAAAACTGTTCAACAGATAAGCGAATATGAAAATATCGCCAAAGCAAAAGAGCTTTCATGGACAACGCCGTGAACGGTGTATTGCTCACTCCGCTTACGCAGATTTTTCACCCCAAAGGTGACGTATATCATGCTATGAAAAAGAGTGATCCCGGATTCGGCGGATTTGGTGAAGCCTACTTTTCCACTATTCATAAAGGTGACATTAAAGGGTGGAAAAAGCATACACAAATGACTCTGAATTTAGTGGTCCCCCTCGGAGAAATAGAATTTGTCATTTATAACGGTACCGATTTCTTTTCAACCAAACTTTCTCAAACCAATTATCAACGGCTCACCGTCGCACCAAATTTATGGGTCGCATTTAGGGGGATTGACGAGACAAACATACTACTCAATCTTGCTAATATGGAACATGACCCAAGCGAAGCTCTCAATCTTGTGCTGGATGAGATTTCGTATGCGTGGTAAAGTTCTGATTACCGGTGGGCTGGGGAATCTTGGAAGCTGGATGACCCGTACTTTTGCCCAAAACGGGTATGAAGTATTGGTTCTTTCGCGAAAAGCAAAATATACGCTAAACGATGTACCGTATACCCTCATAGAAGCAGACATATCCGATCGTAATGCCTTGCAACAAGCGATTCCCGAAGATATTGACTACTGTATTCATGCAGCAAGCTTGAATGAATATTTTGTAGATAACTATCCGCAAAAAGCATTACTGACCAATACGCTGGGAACCAGAAATTTGCTGGAATCTTTAAATATTGGAAAATTAAAGAAGTTTGTTTATTTCAGTACTTTTCACGTGTATGGTCTGCATGAAGGGATTATTACCGAAAATACTCAACCATATCCGAAAAACGATTATGCCGCTACCCATCTGTTTGCAGAGTATTATGTCAAACAATTCCACGCAACGCATCAACTGCAATACACTATTTTTCGCTTAACAAACAGCTATGGCGCACCTGTTATCAAAGAAAGCGATAAATGGTATCTCGTACTGAATGATCTGGTACGTTCGGCTTTTTTGAACCAAAAAATCATCTTGCAAACCAACGGAAATGCAAAAAGAGATTTTATTTGGATGGGTGACGTATGCAAAATCACCCTAGACTCATTGGATACCTTGCCCAATGACACCTATAACCTCTCATCTGCACAGCATTACAAAGTAATAGAGCTGGCACAAATGGTTCAAAAAGCTTACCTGCAGCGGTATGGCAAAACGATTGAAATTGCTACTAACGCTAATGACGTTACTCTCTATTCGGAGCTTACCGTTGACAACCATAAGTTAAAAAGTTTTTTACCCTACACCACTGAAAATAAATTTCTTTTTGAAATTAATAAAATATTCGATTTATTGGAAAAATAATGCAAAAAGTATCCATTTTAATGAATTGCTACAATTGCGAAAAATATTTAAAAGAAGCAATAGATAGTGTCTATGCTCAAACCTATAAAGACTGGGAAATAATTTTCATAGATAATTGCTCAACAGATAAAAGTAAAAAAATAATTGAAAGCTATGATGAAAAGATTAAATATTACAAAACACCCCATAATATGTCTCTGTGTAGCGCAAGGGTATTTGCCAAAGATTTTATAAACGGTGATTATTTTTGCGTACTTGATACGGATGACATTTGGATGAGTGATAAATTAGAAAAACAAGTTTATGTGATGCAGAATAACAAAGATGTTGGTATAGTTTATACAAATACCATTTGTTTTTCAGATCAATATGAAGTTTTAGCCTATAAAAGAGATATGCCTAGCGGTAATGTTTTTCAGGCTTTATTGGAAAATTATTTCTTTTCTTTTGAAACCGTTATGGTAAGAAAAGAAATAATGAATAAAAATAATATTTATTTTGATGAAAAATACGACGTAAGCAGTGATGCTGAGTTTTTCACAAAATTAAGCTATTTTACAAACGTTCATTATATTAATGAACCATTAGCCAAGTGGAGATTTGGGCATGGGAGCGAGTCGGATAAAAGTTTATGTAAATTTCCGCGAGA